>ERZ1740052.47-NODE-47-length-43687-cov-4.847131_pt1 | contig 43687 bp, 15 predicted proteins | sample MGYA00581750_ERZ1740052 | MGnify/ENA primary metagenome ERZ1740052 (study PRJEB43018, sample SAMN04849743) | marine metagenome | isolation source: floating plastic debris | place: Pacific Ocean | collected 2008-08-30 | study: EMG produced TPA metagenomics assembly...
AGTGACGTATGGTGCAGCTGGCAGAGTCACGGAGGCCACAATTGTTAGCACTAGTGGAAACAGAGAGCTCGATGAAGCCGCTAGAGCAGAAGCCATTGCCAACTGGAATCTCGACGACTCTCGGGGTACAGGTGGGCGAGTACGGGTAGATGTTGTTTATGTGCTTAATGATTCTGAGCAGTATGAAGAGGCTCAGGAAGTAGGCGAGATTTTGACGGTTCCGGCTAATCGCCAGGCTCAGGGTAGTCCGCCACCAGCTTCTAGTGCGCCCACGACGGGCCCTAGTATAGATTCAACAGGCGCGGGTGAGCCCACTACTATGCCGCCATCACCGCCACCTGCGGCCGAGAACAATCCGCCACCGGAAGGAGCAGTCTCTCCTACGCCCACTCCGGCCAGCTCAACGCCGCCAGCGCCAGTATCTATCGACTCAGCACCGGTCAACCCGGCACCCGCTGTTCCGGATATTTTTCCAGTCCCACCGAGCCCACCGAGCAGTGTGCCACCACCGACAGAAGAAGCGCCGCCACCGCTATCACCTACACCCACGCCACCACCGGCAACCACACTACCTGCACCTGCGTCGCCACCAGATATTATGCCGCAATCTATCCCTGAATAGTCTGTGCTTTTATCTGTGCTTTAAACAGATGTCCTTTCAACAGTTTGCTCTCTAAGCCATGAGCATTGAACCGTAGAGAATTTTTAAGTTATGAAGTCACTGCTAGCATTTATTTTTTTGCGCTTGCGCAATAGTTGGAGTGGTTTATTCCTTTCTCTATTACTGACCCCGCTGTTGCTTTTTATACCTTCGGCAACAATCGCTCATGCTCAGTCAGAAGCAGCGACAGAAACATAATCTCTGTATTCCACTGATCACACAAGACAAGATAAGCAGAACCCACAATAGCTAGAGCAGCTCCGACCGGTTGAAGTATACGGCGTTGATCTCGTTGAGATAGAAGACGGGCTCAAAGTTGTTTTGCTCACCAATCAGCCAGATAAAGTCGAGGTCTTTCAGGCTCAAGAAGGAACAACGCTGACTATTGACATCGTCAATGCGGTGCTATCACTAGAAGAAGGCAACCGCTACGAAGAGATAAACCCGATAGAGAGCGTGTCATCAATCACGATGGAGCAGCGCGGGCGCGAGATTCGGCTGACGGTAGTAGGCACTAGCGAAGAGCCACCTGTTGCCTATTTTGAGAGACTATCAGAGGCATTGCAGCTAGATGTTGTTACCCTTGTACCAGGACAAACAGATGACAATATCGATTTCGGGAGTAACAACTTACGGATTATCGTCACCGCTGAGCCGCTAGATGGCTACCGGGTAGAAGATTCTAGCGTTGGCACGCGCACGAACACCGCTATTATTGACGTTCCTCAATCCATTCAGGTAATTTCTGAGCAGGTTTTGGAAGATCAAAATGCACAAACGCTGAATGAGGCACTGCGTAATGCTAGCGGTGTCTCGACGGGGCGAGCGCTTTCGGGTACGCGCAGTGCCACGCCATTAATTCGAGGGTTTGAGAACAACAATAATATCCTTCGCAATGGATTACGTGACGATACACTCCAGTTTGGCAGCGCCTTACCCAACGTAGAAAGAATTGAGATTTTGAAGGGCCCGGCCTCTGTGCTGTTTGGTGCTGGTGACCTGGGCGGAACCATTAACTTAGTAACAGAGCTGCCGCTTTATGAACCTAGGTATGAGTTTGATTTCAACGGTGGTAGCTTCGGCGAATATGGTGCCGGGTTGGACTTTGGTGGTCCTATAGGTGATCAAGGTCAACTGGCCTACCGACTGAATATTGAATATTCGGGAGCGGGGAGCTTTGTTGACTTTCAAGATAGTGACTTTTTCTTTGTTGCGCCCTCGTTGCAGGTGATCAATACAGAGCGAAGCAGTCTAGTTTTTGATTTTGAGTACTTAAGAAGTCGTGCACGTCAAAGCTCTTCTGGGCTACCGGCCTATGCTGCTATTGGACTCGACAACAACACGTTTATCGATACGTTCAGAAGCTTCATCACAGACGAACAGGCTGCGTTAGCAGGGACTTTGGATCTTTCCACCAATGTGACAGAGCCAACGCTAAGTCGTTCTGAGGTAAATGTAACCCGTGTTGGCTACCGCTTCAATCATGAATTTAGCGATGATTGGGAGATGAACCATGAATTCTTAGCATCTTTTCAAGAGACACCTGTAGAAACATTTGTCGCGGGTATTGCAGCCTCGCAGACAAATGGACAAAACGATATCACCAAAGTCAGCAGAACATTTCTATCAAATCCGAGCGAAAGAGAGTCTTACATCTTTAATACCAATTTCATTGGTGAATTCGATGTGTTTGGTATTGAACAAACTCTATTGGTCGGTGCAGAAGTTTCGCTTGAAAAAGAGACAGACACGATTGTGTTACGCCAAGAAATATTTACAACTGGCTTTGATCTATTTGATCCTGTCTATAGTACGGCGGGCTTTGAGTATTTTGATCTGGCGACGGCTTTCCCTAACAACAATTCGATCTCTAATCGCAACAGATACAGCCTGTATGGCCAAACGCAGCTAGATTTTTTTGCCGGTGATTTGATTGCGCTGATCGGTGGGCGTGTAGATTTTATCGATCAAGATTTTATCGATACTGCAAATCGGTTTAGTACAGAGCCGCTCGAACTCAACGAAACTGCCTTTAGCCCACGATTAGGACTGGTATACAAGCCCAGCGAAAATGTTTCAATCTACACTAGCTATAGTCAGTCCTTTAATCCAACAATTGGGCAGAGTGTGGCACTAGATATATTCGAGCCTGAGCGAGGGCGGCAGTTTGAGGTGGGCATTAAGACATCATTTTTTGACGACCGATTTTCTGGCACGCTAGCCTACTACGACCTGACGCGCACCAATGTCCTCACTCAAGACGTAAACAATACAGGATTTCAGGTTCAAGTCGGTGAGCAGAAAAGTACGGGCATAGAGCTTGACTTAGCAGGAGAGCTCTTGCCCGGTTGGAATATTATTGCTAACTATGCAAACACCGACGCAAGAGTCAGTGACGATAATGAGATTGCGGTAGGCACTCGGCTAATTAACTCACCTCGAAATTCGGCTGGGTTATGGACTACTTATCAGTTACAGGAAGGTGCCCTAGAAGGGCTGGGATTTGGTCTGGGTGTTTATTTTGTAGGCGATCGCAATGGAGAACTTCGCCGTCCCTTTGAGGTGCCTGGCTATACGCGTACCGATGCCTCTATTTTTTATGAAAGAGATAGCTTTCGCACACAAGTGAACTTTGAGAATCTGTTTGACGTTCGCTACTTCGAGGGGGCTCGCGATCAATTTCGGGTGCAGCCCGGCTCTCCTTTTGGTATCTCGGCAAGCATGCGCTGGGAGTTTTAAAGGTTAAATGGGCGCTTTTATAAGAATCTGGATCGGCCAGCTTGTCTCTACCGTTGGTAGCTACATGACCGTGTTCGCTCTGATGATTTGGATTTGGCAAGAAACTGGCTCAGCAACAACACTCGCACTTGTCACTTTTTTCTCTCAGCTACCGCGCATTGCGGTTACCCCGTTTGCAGGCGTTATTGTCGATCGTTTTCCTCGTAAGCAGCTAATGATTGTCGGCGATGTAGTCGCTGCCATTGGTACGCTGGTGATTGGCCTGCTGTTTTGGCAGGGGCAGCTACAGCTGTGGCACCTCTACATTATTGTTACGCTCTATGGTTGCTTTGGTCAGCTACAAACCCTTGCCTACTCCACCTGCATATCGCTGCTGGTAGAAAAAGAGAATTACACCCGCGCCGAAAGTATGGTGGCAGCAGTAGGGTATTCGGGGGCTATTTTTTCACCTATTTTGGCGGGTAGCCTTTATCCGCTGGTAGGCCTGACGGGAATTATTGCAATCGATTTAGCAACCTTTGGCATTGCGTTTGCGATTTTGGCACTGGCTACGATTCCTAACCCCCAAAAGAGCGAAACGCCAGCGGTAATGGGCTGGCAAGATCTCACCTTTGGGTTTCGCTATATCTGGCGTAAGCCGGGCTTAGTTGCGATGGTGATTGCGTTCTCTTGTTTTGCTATACCCAGTGACATTGGCAAAGCGCTCTACAATCCGATGATATTGGCTCGCTCTGGCGGGGACGCACAAGTATTGGGATTGGTGACAACAGCTGCGGGGGTGGGCGGGGTACTCGGCGCTTTACTCGTTGGCATTAGTGGGGGTTTCAATCCGCGTATTCATGGCATGCTGCTGGGTTTTATCGCAACAGGATTGTTTAAGGTGGTGTTGGCATTGGGGCAAACGCCGCTGGTATGGATGCTGGCTCACTTTGCAGCGACGTTAGCAATTCCATTGTTCTATAGCTCTAGCAATGCGATTTGGTATGCCAAGGTGCCGCCGGAGTTGCAGGGACGGGTATTGGCAGCGGATCAAATGATTGGGGTAGGGGTGGGTGCGATCGCACCGCTCATTGCCGGACCGCTCGCCGACCGAATCTTTGAGCCGGCGATGCAATCAAACAATGTGCTGTCAGCGACATTCTCTCCTTTGTTTGGGAGTGCTGAGGGCAGCGGCATCGCTCTTATGTATGCCATCAGCGCTCTGTTGATGGCTTTAGTTGGCATGGGCGGCTACTGTTTTGGATCGCTTCGCGAAGTAGAACAACGCCTGCCAGACCATGCGCTAATTGTGGCCGCAGAGGAACCTGCTGCGCCGTCGGTTAAGTAGGCCGTACGAGTACTTTTGCAACATTTGCAAATCTGCCGATAGATAAGTGAGCTTTTACTATTTACTATTGAGATTAGATCTTGATAAAGATTTATGCATGGTGATAAGAAATCACCGTAGTGAAAGTGGTCATGACTGTCATATTTATTACTGTTCCTAGCTTTCACCTCATAGAAAACGTAAATTTATCAAAATTTAATGCCAATCTTAAGACCATATATGAGGAACTCGTTATAAGATACAGATGTGAATTATTGATATTGAGTCTCAATAAATAGAGCTTCGAGGCAGCTGGTAGAGACGCCAGTTGTCACTGTATGCAGTGGATATTTTCTCTGTGTACTGCTACGTCTTCACTCAGGGTATTTTTCCAGCATCTTTGTCTTTGGCGCGCTTTTTATCAGCAGACTTCTCCTTGGCAGACTTCTCTCCAGTTGATTGTGCTGCAAACGAAACAAAAGACAAAATCCGTAAATCGCAAAAATTACAGCAATATCGCAATGGTTCAAGTTAGCCTGTCAACAACAACGTCATTCGATGGCGATCTCAATGCCCTGGTTGAAGATCAAAATACTTCGCTTACTCTGCGGTTTGACTTAGATGAGCCAGCCCCCGCTGGTGGTCTAAAAGTCTATGTCGATAGCGATACTAATCAAATTATTAATCGGCTAGATTTGCCCGCAGCCATTTCTAATCCTCAGTTTGAAAATCTCAATCTTTTCGCAACCCAAACCAACTTCGACAATTCTGGTCTCGCCGTTGACATTACTGCAGGCTCTACGTTTGCCACAGTTACTCTCGATGTTTTTGATAACCTTGAGCCCGATACCTTCTTACCAGAGACTTTTGACGGGTTGGTAGAAGCGACACTCTCCTTAATCACAGCCGACCAAATTGCCCCTGAAGATCAAAGCAGTATTACAGGTGTTGGTGACTACACCGTCGCCCCTAATGCAGCTAGCAGTACGGTGTTGTTTGCGGACACAGCAGACCAGCTGCCCAGCGCGCCTCAGCCACCTGCGAACGGTTATGACGAAGCGGTCAGTGGAGATATTTCTGACAATCCCAATGCTCCGCTGGCGCTAGATCTAGCAGAAGGAACAACTCGCCTGTCGGCGACCACAGGGGGCGGCGACCAAGAGTATGTTACCGTCACTGTTCCCGACGGGTTCCAGCTAGCGTCCATCAATGTGGAGGCTTATAGTCCTAATGATGTTGCCTTTATAGGCGTGCAGGAGGGAGCAACCTTTACTGAACCCTTGGACAACAGCGCAGATGTTAGCGAACTCTTGGGGTACACCCTGTTTGGTGCGAGTGCTGAGGGGACCGATATTTTAGATAACATTGGTAATGGCTCCAATGGTGCCAACTTTGGTGGGCAAGGATTTGAGGGGCCATTGCCCGCTGGTACCTATACCTTTGCACTGCAACAGTTGGGTGCTGATAGCGACTATACCCTGGCCTTTAATGTCGCTGAGGCAGCGGTCGTCGAGAACAGTGCACCTGTGGCCGCCGACGATAGCTATACCGTGATTACCGCGCCAGGTGTAGAAGATCCAACTTTTGAAGTGCCTACTGAGCTAACAGTCGATGTGGCTGCGGGCGTACTGGCGAATGATAGCGATACCGATGGGGATGATTTGACAGTGGCGATCGCCACCGACCCCACCAACGGCAACGTTGCGCTCAACGCTGACGGGTCCTTTACCTACACCCCCACCAACGGCTTTGTCGCCGATGGGCCAGACAGCTTTAGCTATACCGTCAGTGACGGCAATGGTGGTAGCGATACAGGTGAAGTCACTATCGTCACGCAAGCTGCGCCGACAGTTCCCACCGTCCCTGTCGTGAGCTTTGAGGCGATTCCTACCACTGTCTCTGAGGAAGGCAGCGCCGCAGATCGATTGGTACGTCTGGTCTTTACCGTTGAGGGTGAAATCCCTGAAGATGGTTTGGTCGTCAATTTTGATAATCTCTTTGGCATTACCGATCAGCTCGATAGTCAAGACGACCGGGCTGCTTTCAACAATCTAGGCTTTGCCGGATTTGACCCCCCGAATAATCGAATTTTTGTGCGCTTAGATGCTAACGAATCTTCGATTGATCTACCGATTGTCAACGACCTTATCGAAGAGACAACAACCTTCGATTTTCAGCTGGCTGAAGGCGACGGCTATGCGGTTGACCCAGACAAGAATGCGACATTGCTCACCATTAATGATGACAACGGTGGTCCTGGCGTTGGTCCCACCATTGCGTTCTCTGTTTCTGAAACTAACCTAGCGGAAGGCGATCCGCTCACGGTCAACTTTGCGGTTGATGGAGAGATTCCTGCAGGGGGTGTTGATGTCATTGTGCAGAGCACCGTTGCAGCGGCACTCGGACAGTTTGACCTAGCCGACTTAAGTGCATTGCAGCTCTCTGGTGTAAGCAACCTGCGCCCTGGTGATGACCGTGGCGTAAGCTTTATTGCGACCCTAACAGAAGCCAATGCTTCGATTACGCTCAATGTTTTTGATGACATCATTGCTGAAGACGCGATTGAGATTCCCTTTACCCTGCTCAATGGTGAGCTGTATGAAGTGGATCCCAATGCCGCTAGCGTGACGCTAACGGTTACTGACGAAGTGCAGCCAGCGGGGCCTAGCGTTAGCCTGAGTGTAGATAACACCACACTGGTAGAAGGTGGCGACCCGATTACCCTCACGATTGCTGTCGATGGTGAGATTCCGGCTGAAGGCTTGCAGCTACTGATCAACGATACTGCAAGCGCTCAAAGTGGAATCAGGGCCCTGACCGAGTTCGATATTGCGAATATCACAACCAGCGGCCTTGCTGGCTTTCCTACCCCTGCAGAAGGCGACAGTGGCTTCTTTGTCACCGTGACTGAGCCCACCGCAACCATTACGCTAGCCGCCTTTGATGAGGGTGCAGATGAGGACGAAGCCGCTGAGTCTTTTACCTTTGAGGTAATTGATGGTGAGGCTTATGAGGTGGATGCTAATGCTAGTAGCGTGACACTCAATATTAGTGATGCTGACGTAGCGCCGGTTGAGCCGACGGTTAACCTCAGTACTGATGTCACGACGCTGATCGAGTCTGAGGGCACCATTGTTACCTTCACGCTAGAGACGGCTGGCACGTTTCCTGATGTTGTTCTAGATGCGGATGGCGATTACGTTTCTGGTGGCTTACCCGTTTCCTTGCAGATCGATGCGGAGCAGCTCGACTGGTTCTTTGACTTTGACAACAACAGCCGTCCACGCCCCAATGCTGAAACCGGTAGCTTTGACGAAGTTCTGCTCCTGGGTGGTGAGTCTACGGGCATTGCTGGCGGACGCTTAATTGGTACGCTGCTGCCGCCTGACTTTAGCGAGGTGGAGCTGGTGCTGACAGAAAGCACCGCGTCCTTCCAGTTTGAAGTCTTTGATGATGTGTTTGCTGAGGCGAATGAAAATATCACCTTTACCCTGTTAGATGGTGATGACTATGCAGTTGCCGCAGACGCTGCGCCGATCACCCTAACGCTGCAAGATAGCCCTGATGGCATTATTGATGGCACATCTCCAGTCGTGGGGCTGTCTCTCGATAGTACGACGATTGCAGAAGGTGAAACACTGACAGTTACCTTTACTGTCGATGGCGAGATTCCAGAAGGCGGTCTAGCTGTATTTGTGGATAGCAATGCGGCTGGTGTGCTAGGTGAGTTCAATCCAGACGCGGTGGTCACTACCGGATTGGCCGCGCCTCCAGGACCGGATACCGATGCGGGTGGTTTTGTTGCCCTGATTAGCGAGAGCACTGCAACCATTACACTGCCTGTCTTCAAAGATGGTTTGGGAGAAGGCCCGGAAACGTTCACTTTCAACATCGTGGACGGTGAAACTTACGACGCGGATCCTGCGGCTAGCGAAGCCACACTCTCGATTGAAGAAACGCCTCCAGTTATCTCCTTAGATTTGGTGGGGGGTGTCTTTGTAGGTAGTGATTTACTCACGCCTAACTTGATAGAGAGCCCTGATGCAGGTACTTCCGTACTTAGCGTTGTGGTGCAGTCGGATGCGCCTGTGCCTGAAGAGGGACTGGTGGTCAATATCAATACTGATTTGGCCGATATCACTGAGTTTATTGAAGGCTCGAACTTTGTTCCGACTTCATTCGGTGGTGAAGTGCTCGGCGCTATCTATGATGCAGAAGGCAATGCTACTGGCCTGAAGGTCAGGATAGATGGTCCTAACGCCGTGGTTAACTTTGTGGGTGGCCTAGGCCTAGATGGCGACGGCCCTCACGATGTGAGTTTCTCGGTAGAAGCGGGTGCAGACTACATTGCGTCTACTGACAGCGCCAGTATTACGGTGTATGACACGATTGATCAGGTGCCTACGGTTACAGCCGTGCCTGAAATTGGGATTAGCATTGCAGAGCAGCGTCGTCCGTTGTCTGAGGGGCGTGGCGCTATTACGGTGGACTTTACTGTTGAGGGTGACATTCCGCCTGAAGGTGTACTGGCTTACGTGAGCACTGGTGAACGGGCTGGACTGGGTGACTTTGATCTGCTGAACGCGGGTGTTCAAGGCGGTGTCTTCCCATCCCCGGATGCAAATGCGGGTGGCTTTTACTTCAAGATCACTGAGCCAACGGCTAGCATCACACTGCAAGCTGCTGAGGACGAGATGGTAGAAGGCATTGAAGACATTAACGTCTCACTACAGCCGCTACCTGGCTATACCGTTGCTGAGGGTGCTGGTGAAGCCGTTGTTCTCCTGCGCGACGGTCGTGGTGATGAAATGCAGGTGAGGCTGTCAGGGGCTCCTGATGTGCTTGTAGAAGAAGAGGGCACGCTGGCTGTTCATACGTTTGAGCTATGCGCTGCGCCACCAGCGGAAGGCATTACGGTGTCGGTGATTGCCGATGCGGTTCAGGGGCTGGCTGACTTTGATGCGAGCGGTGCGCAAACAACGGGCATTACTGGCTTGCAGGTTGCAGAAAGCTTCCCTGAACAGATTACGTTCACCATTACTGAGCAAACGGCGACGATTAGCTTGCCAGTGCTCAATGATGGCACGGCTGAAGGTTTAGAGACTGTTGCTTTGACATTGGCAGAGCCCAGTGGAGATGCAGATTATCAGGTTGACCCTGAGACAAATACGGCAACCTTCACTATCGTGGACACGGCTGCTGAGGTGCCGGCTGATCCTATCTCTGAAAGTACTCGTGGTTCTCGTGATTCTATCGGTGACACGATTGCCACGGCTCAGGCCACTGGTTTGAGTGCTGAGAATAGCAACATCTCGATTGAGGCGGCTTTAAACGGGAACTTCTTTAATAGCGATCGCACCCAAACAGACACCACCGAAGATGTGGACATGTACACAGTGGATCTCTCCGCTGGCGACGTCCTGCGTCTCGATGTAGATGCTCGCATCCTCACTGAGGATGGGCCTGACTCTGTACTGCAAGTCTTTGATGCGGATGGCAACGTGGTCGCCCAAAGTGACGATGACTTTGCCCCCGATGAGCTGTTTGCGCCTGGTCGTCAAGACTCTTATCTAGAGTTCACGCCCGATGCGGATGGTACTTACTATGTCGGTGTCAGTAGCTTTGGCAACGGCTCCTTTGACTTCTTTGTCAATGATGATGGCTCACTTGATAACGATTTCTACGATCCCAACGTAGCGGGCAGTGGTGCAGGGCGTAGTGATGGTCCATACACGTTGAATCTGTCTCTTAACGAAGCGTCTGGTTCTGTGGCAACAGAGATTCCGTCGGGCACAGGTGAAGGGCCAACGGTCTCTCTCGCGGCAACAACGGCTACCTACGACAGTAGCGACAACTTGATTGCCAGTGCCTTGGTTCAATACACACCGGAGCGCAGAAATGCTTCTATCTTGACCTTGGGTTTTGATATCGAAGGAGACATTCCTGAAGAGGGCATTGAGGCGTATCTCACCAGTGACATCGATCTCTCGACTGTGTTTAGCACCCGCGCGCCCTTCAGCTCAGAAGGGATAGAAGTGCTAGGCGCAGTTTACGATGACGCTGGTGCTCCTGTTGGGCTAAAGGTAAAGCTCACCAATAACGGCTTTATCAACCTCAATCTGGACGACCCTGAGGAAGCGCCAACCGATGGAACAGAGACGGTTAGCTTTACCCTGGAGCCTGCCGCTGGCTACGCAGTGGGTGAAGGTGCCTTCTCTGCCACTATTTACGACACGCTAGACGATGTCCCAGAACTGCCAACGGTTCCGACGGTGGGCCTTGCTATCAGTGAGACCGCGCTGGTTGAGTCTGAAGGCAACACCACAACGTTGACCTTTACGCTAGATGCGCCACCGCCAGAGGGTGGGGTCACTATCAATGTCGATAGCGGTATCCGTGCTGCGCTGGGTGAGTTTGATGTCTTCAATGCGGACATCGAGGGTGGTAATTTCCCCTCTCCTAACTTCCAAGCGAGTGGTTTCTTCTTCACCATTACTGAACAAACCGCAACCATCACCCTAGCCGCTTTCGATGAGACTACGAATCCAGAGATTCCCGCCGAAAATGTGGTGGAAGGGATTGATGAGTTTACCTTTACGGTGCAGCCAGGGACTGGCTATGCCATTGATCCTGCGGCTAGCGCCATCACCCTCACGATTGCTGACAATCCTGACTCAGTCGTTATTCCCGATGGCGGCAACGAAGGCGACGACAATGGCGGTGGCCTCACCGAAAGTGAGTTCAACGACACCATTGCTGATGCGATGATGACGGGCTTTGGCACCAACAATCCAGTCTTTGAGGTTGAAGCCGAAATCGGCACTACTCGTGCGACTCGCAACTTTGTTGATGCCACAGAAGATGTGGATATGTACGCCTTTGATATAGAGGCGGGTCAAACCGTTATCTTCGATGTTGATGGTGGCGGTACTGGCAGCGCTGGTGTAGAAGGCTCTCTGCTAGACAGCATTCTGCGGGTGTTTGACGCGGCAGGAAACGAAGTCGCTATCAATGAAAATGGCGGCGCACCCGATGAGGTGTTCCAGGCCAACGGTGATTCTTATCTAGAGTTTGCACCGACTGAGTCGGGTACTTACTACGTGGGTATCAGCACGCTGGGCAACAACTTCTACGACCCCAACGTGCAGGCTAGCGGAAGCGGTTGGGAATTTGCAGATCGCTTTGAACCCGGTCCCTATCGCTTCACCGCGACCCTGAAAGGTGCGGTTGTTACTGAGAGCGGTGATACGCTGAGCACTAACAACGACACCATTGTCGATGCGCTGATGCTAGATCTCTCGGCTGACAATCCAAACCTGAAAGTTCAGGGAGAGATTTCTCAGCGCTACTTGGATCGCAGCAATACGGCAGATGCCACAGAAGATGTGGATATGTTCAAGGTGGACTTAGCGGCGGGCGATCGCATCACCATTGATGCCGACTCTGTTACCACTGAGCTAGATGGCTCTCAAGTAGGCCCTGCCCCAGATATCACCATCTTTGATGCTGATGGCAACAAAGTGGTCGTCGGTCAAAACGAAGACGGCGAAGACATCTTTGCCTTCTCCAGTCGCGATGGCGCACCCGATGAAGCCTTTGTGGCAAACCGTGATGCCTATCTAGACTTCACAGCTGAGGCTGAGGGTACCTATTACATCGGTATCTCTCAATACCGTAACAACAGCTACGACGCTAACGTTGTCGGCTCAGGGTCTGGCGCGTTCTTTAGCCCCCGATTTGGTGTGAGTGCAGGCGGTGAGTACACGCTCGATATTGCGCTCAATCCCACTGGCTTCGACGGACCTGTGTTTGAAGAATTCACCGGTACGCCAGATGACGGTGCGCCTGTGGTTACCTTTACCACTGATGCTGGCACATTTGTTCGCGCTGAAAACCGCGATGACATTGTTATCTCCAGTGAGCTGATTGAAGATGGCGACGTGGGTAGAGGCGTCTTGAACGTTGCCTTTAGCGTAGAAGGTGAGATTCCAGAAGGTGGCTTGGAAGTCTTCGTCAAAAACGAAAACGGGGTCGATTTGAACGATTACTTCCAAGAGCTTGGCGGTCAGCCTCGAATTGTGGTCGGCGGCACGCTCTCGGGTGGGCTCTACGATGCAAACGGTGCGCTGATTGGCTTCAAGGCACTGCTAACTGACAACAACGCTCTGTTCCCATTCACGGCTGCTACCGATAGAGTGGATGACCCAGACGCACCAGAAACGCTGACCTTCTCACTGGCCAACAGTGCAGACTACGCAGCGAGCCCAACAGCGGGTTCTTCTGAGGTGACCTTCTTCGACAGCCTAGAACAGGTACAGGCCAACAGTGGCCCCGTGCCAACGGTCGGTTTCACGTTCGACCAGACGGAGTTCATCGAGTCTGAAGGTACGGTGGGCACGCTCACCGTCACCGTCGATGGTGATATTCCAGCTGAAGGGCTACAGGTTTACCTCGATAGCCCAGACCGACTCTTGGGTGAGTTCGATGTCTTCAATGCGGAAGTGACGGGCGGCGCTTTCCCTTCGCCGAACGGCACGGCAAGCGGGTTCTTCTTCCGAGTGTTTGAAAATACGGCCACTATTAAGCTGGCAGTGTTTGATGAGACAACCAACGACCAAATCCCAGCGGAAGATGCACTAGAGGGCATTGAGTCCTTCAACCTGGCATTACAGCCGCTAGAAGCCTACGCTATTGACCCCAATGCGGCGGCTGTAGACTTCACCATTAAGGACAATCCTGATTCTGTGGTGATTACCCCTGACGACGGCGGCGACGGCGAAGGTGGTGACGGTGAAGGTGGCCCTGTGACCGATAACGATGGTCGTGATGTCATTGATGACACCATTGAAACCTCTGTTGCTACGGGTCTCAGTGCTGACCAAGCCGAGGTCATGATTGAAGGCTCTATTGCGATTCGCTGGCGCAACCCAGACGAGCAAAAGGCTGACAACACTGAAGACGTTGATATGTACTCCTTTGACCTAGCAGCAGGTGAGAGTGTGACTATCGATGCGATGTCAGTACCGTTTGAATTTGATGGGATGACTCAGGTAACTGCACCGACGCTGCGCGTGTTTAACGCGGCAGGCGAGGAAGTTGCGATCGCAGCTAGCGAAATCGGCGCAGCGCCTGTAGCTGATCCATCTCTCTCATTCACGGCAACTGAGGGTGGTACCTACTACGTAGGCGTATCCCAGTACCTAAACGACAACTACGACCCAATGGTGAATGCCAGCGGTGACGGTGTGCAGCTACCGGATGAGGGTATTAGCCCAGGTGAGTACACCTTGAAGTTGACCCTAGACGGTCAACCGGCAGTCCCTGTTGTGGGTGTTAGCGCTTCTCCAACTGCTGTCTCTGAAGAGGATGCCGACACGACAGTCGCGACAACGTTCACTGTCGATGGAGAGATTCCGCCTGCACAATTTGACGCTGAGGGTAATCTCACAGGGGGCGGACTATCCGTTCTCTTCCAAGGTCCTCTAGTCGCCATCCTGGATGAACTCTCAGGTGACACCAGCTTTGATGGGCTAGCGATTGGTCCCTTCTTTGACTTGGCGCAAGGCATCTTCGAGATCATCTTGTTTGAGAACACGGCCACTCTGGGGTTGACCATTCTCAATGATGTGATTGAGGAAGCGGATCAAGACTATACCTTCACCCTCATTGAGAATGACGCCGCCACAATTAGCTCTAACTATGCCGTTGACCCCAATGCAGGCACGACTTCCGTCACGATAGTGGACGGTAATGGTGGTCCTGGTGTGGGGCCCACGGTGGGCATCTCCTTTAGTGAGACAGAACTAACCGAAGGCGATGAATTTACGCTCAACTTCAATGTTGAGGGTGATATTCCAGCTGAAGGCTTGACTGTTTTGGTGGATAGTCCAACTCAATTTGCCTTGGGTGAATTCAACATCTTCAACGAAGATGGGACTCCCGCGTTTACCTCTACTGGGATTGCTGGTGTGCCCACCGTTGGTGATATTGGTGCCAGCGGCTTCTTAGTCACGTTGACCGAACCCGATGCCAGCATCACAATTTCTGTGTTTGACGATGGGCCGAATGAGGGGCTAGAGTCGTTGACCTTTGAGCTAGTGAACGGTGAGGTGTATGAGGTAGATGCCGCCGCAAGCAGCGCTACCCTGACAATCGATGATGGTGATATCTCAGGTGAAGTCATTGAAGGGAGCGATGGGGATGATCGTCTCTTTGGGACCAGTAATGATGACACTGTCACTGCCTTCGAGGGCGACGACACCGTCTTTGGTCGGGCCGGTGATGACACTATCGATGGTGGCAGTGAAGATGACCGACTCTTCGGTGGTGCTGGCAATGACACTATCAACGGTGGTAGCGAAGCCGACCGACTCGCTGGCAATGCAGGCGATGACATTCTCACGGGCGGCAGTGGTAATGACCGCGTGTTTGCGAGTAGTGGAACCGATATCCTCGATGGCGGCAGCGGGGATGACCGACTCTTTGGCGGCGCAGACCGTGACATTCTCATTGGTGGATCGGGTCATGACTTCCTCAACGGTGGGGCTGGCGATGATGTGCTGATGGGCGTTACCGGCAGAGATGTTTTGGTCGGTGGCGATGGCGCTGACTTGTTTGTCTTCGGCACTGGCGATGGCAAAGATCTCATTCGAGACTTTGAGAGTGGTATCGACAAGATTGGCTTGGTCGATGGCGAGCTGACCTTTGCGGATATCACCATTACGCAGTCTGGCAGTCGCACGCTGCTAGGTGTGGCGAGCAGTGGTGAGACCTTGGCTGTACTCAAGGGTGTCGATGCATCGAGCATCGGTGAAAGCAGCTTTGAGATTGTGCCAAATGTGGCCACGGTTGAGGATGCGCTGACGATTCTGTAAACGCTACAAAGTCAGCCACCGCAGATAATCTGTGGTGGCTGACTCTTTCCTATTGTTCGCATTGTTCTCAGGATGATAGGTACAGGTGAACGCGATCGCTTGTCCAGGTTGCAACTCCAGCACCAAAGAAGTCAGCATCTTCCGTCCATATAGGACAATTCAGCATCATAGCAGCAGCTACAACCGGCCAATCGTCAACATCCCTAATAGCAATACGCTGTTTCGATTCTATTGCGTACAAACAATAGACACTAGCATCCAGAATGTTAACCAAACTCATTAATTCATCTAGGGCTTCTATCGCATCTCTTTCTTCCAAGTTTTTCTTTTTGAATAGCGGAGGTAAATACTTTTTGGCATCTTGATAACAAACCCTCGGTGTGAAGAACTGTACGTCGGCATAGTGTTTCTCCAATAATGGTTTTACCTTCTTGCCCAGAACAGCGCGCATTAAGATGTTTGCATCTAACACAATTTGTTTGTTTGTTTCCATCTTGCTTTCTGTGACAGCTATGCCTTGTGTTTGCGTAACCGCTTAAACTCTTGCATCATTTCTTCTTCGTCTATTCCATGCTCTGACAGTAAGTTTTCTACCTTAAGCGCAGCAGCCATAAACGCTTCCACATCGGCTTTATCCGGCTTCTTCCGAACAGGCACGAAATATCCCACCGTTTGCCCATGGCGCGATACGGCGATCGCCTCAGCCGAGTCAATATATTTTCCAATGTTATTTCTAAACTCCCGAACCCCTACTTTCTCAACCATTCGTTCTCCTTGAGTTGCGTACACAACGGTACACAATACTAGCACACGCTTTCTTTTGCGGGACAATTCCGTAGGGATGTTGCTTTTCGTTATCAAAGGTGAATAGCCAGGGTGCTCTATGCCGGTAAAAATCCGGCTCGAATTCATATAGCAAATAATAAGAGAAACACAAATGGTAGAGCCACAAAGCTTTTTGATGGTGCCTGATTCAGTTAGCGATCGCATCCTCCTCTTCAATCCGATCAACGGTTCTTTAGAAGACGACAACTTCATAGATGGCTCAGAAGATACCGGACTGGGTATTTTCCAAACGCCCATTAACGCAATTCAAGTCAACGACGAAATTTGGGTGGCTGACCAAGTCGCCGATGCGCTCTTTCGCTTTGACCTTAACGGTGAATACATTGGCGTTGTCAATGATAGCGATGGAGATGGAGATACCGACGGTTTAGACAACATTCGAGGAATCGAATTTGCCGGAGGGTCAGTTTATGTTTCCAATTCGGGTGACGACAATGATGCACCGGGCGATGGCGAAGTCGTTGTTGTCTTTAATCCTGAAGGCCAGAACCTAGGATTTTTTGACACGGGCGACCCCTACGATATTTTTGCTTTTAACGGTGAGCTACTGGTCAGCGATATCAACAGAGACAGTGATGGGGGTGAAGATATTGACCGCTACACGCTCGATGGCATCAACAGTACGTTTATCGATACCTTTGTTGAATCCGATGGTGAAACCGGTATCGACTTCCCCCAGCAGATTTCCACACTCTCAAATGGAAATCTGTTGGTTGCTGGTTTTTCTGCACCAGGCGGCTTTTATGAGTACGACGCCAGTGGCAACACCGTGAATCTGTTCAATGCAGATGACGGTTTTGCTGAACGCGTGCGAGGTGCCTATCAGCTAGAAGATGGCAACATTATTTGGAGCGGGGGTGATGGCATCGTAGTCACTGACCCAACGACCGGAGCAAATACAGATATCTACACGGTCAATACCCTAGAGTTTCGGCCCAGTACTCGCTATATCGAGCCCTTAACGGGGCCAACTCCTATGATTGGTCGTGATGGCTATCAGCCAGGAGACGCCTTTAGTTTAGTCACACCGCCACCTACTTATGAAGGCGAACTCAGCCCTGGAGAACAGGCAAATGCTGACTTTGTCGATCAGCTAGAAGGCGAGGCGCTCTTAGATGAGCTGCAAGATGGCGGTTACGTTATCTACTTCCGGCATGCGATGACGGAAAGAGACTTTGCTGACCAGGTGACGGCTGATGTCAACGATTTCTCTACGCAGCGAGTGCTCAGTGAGTTTGGCATTAAGCAGTCTCTCGCAATCGGTGAAGGCTTCGAAAACGGTAATATTCCTATTGATGAGGTCATTACTAGCGACTACGGACGGGCGATTAAAACTGCTGCGATCGCATTTGGTGAGTACCAAAAGAACTCCGATCTCAACTTCCTCCCCTTCGAAGACTACACAGATGCCCAAATCGAAGAAATGCGGACGTTGGTCACACCCTTTTTGACCGCAGAACCTGGCGCGGGTACCAACACCGTCATTGTGGGGCATGACGATCTATTTGAAGCAGGCGCAGGTATCTATCCTGATCCCCAGGGCATCGCCTATATTCTCGATCCGGATGGTAGTGGTGGGTTTGACATTGTTGCCAATCTTTTGCCAGAAGAGTGGGTTGAGCTAGCTGGAGAGGGTGGAAGCACACCACTGCCAGTAGAACCTGGCAGTGGCATCGGTAACGGTGCAAGCTCATTGCCAACAGAAGGTAATGACGCGTCGAACGGCTATCAGCCAGGAGATGCCTTTGATTTAGTCACCCCTGCGCCCACGTACGAAGGGGAACTGAACCCCGGAGAGCAGGCCAACGCTGACTTTATCGATCAGCTAGAAGGTGAAGCGCTCCTAGACGAACTGCAAGACGGTGGACACGTTATCTACTTCCGCCATGCCATGACGGAAAGAGATTTTGCCGATCAGCTCACTGCCGATGTCACAGACTTCTCTACGCAAAGAGTCGTTAGCGAGTTTGGCGTCAAGCAGTCTCTTGCAATTGGCGAAGGGTTTGAGAACGGTAATATTCCTTTTGATGAGGTGATTACCAGTGAATACGGTCGCGCGGTAGAAACCGCTGCGATCGCCTTCGGTGAATATCAAAAGGATTCTGCTCTCAACTTCCTACCGTTCGAGGACTACACCGACGCTCAGGTGGACGAGATGCGGGCCAACGTCACCCCATTCTTGACGACAGTTCCTGAGGCAGGCACAAACACCATCATCGTGGGTCACGACGATCTGTTTGAGGCCGGAACCGGTATCTATCCTGACCCACAGGGTATTGCGTACGTGCTCACACCCGATGACAATGGTAGCTTTGAGATTGTTGCCAATCTCCTACCAGAAGAGTGGATTGAACTCGCAGAAAGTGATACCAGCGAGATAACGGGTACTGAAGGCAATGATCGTCTTCGGGGTACAGCCGGCGATGACATTATGGTGGCCCTCGGCGGTGATGATCGTTTGTTTGCCGATGCGGGTAGCGATATCCTCTCTGGCGGCAGCGGTAGAGACCGATTGTTTGGCGGCGATGGCCGTGACATTCTCATCGGTGATATGGGCGATGACTTCCTCAATGGTGGGGCAGGCGACGACGTGCTGATGGGCGTGACGGGTAGAGATGTGCTGGTCGGCGGTAGCGGCGCTGACTTGTTTGTGTTTGGTGTCGGTGATGGTGGTGCCAGAGAGGCCAACGATCTGGGCAACGACCTGATCAGAGACTTTGAAGTGGGTATCGATAAGATTGGCCTCGTCGATGGTGAGCTGACCTTCGCGGATCTCACCATTACGCAGTCTGGCAGCCGGACCTTGCTGGGTGTGGCGAGCAGCGGTGAAATTTTGGCTGCGCTCAAAGGTGTCGATGCATCGAGCTTGACTGAAAGCAGCTTCGAGATAGTCCCGAATGTGGCCACCGTCGAAGACGCAATGATGATCCTTTAGTAGGCATCTATTTTTATCAGGGCATCTGTTTGATTCATTACGACCTCTGCCGAATGCTTCGGCAGAGGATTACCAAAACTCTCTTGTTCTAAGTTCTTATGAAACATCAATACATAACTTGGCTAAAACCTCTCGCGGTAGCAACGGCTGCTGCGGGTATTACGCTAGGTGCGGCAAGTTCTGCTGAAGCAGCAACCTATCGGTTTCAGGCCACGCTTTCAGAAAGTCTCTTTTTGACCGGCGCGCCAGAAATTGGCATAGAGCCCAGACCCGACTTTTACAGAGGGCTAATCTCTTTTGACGATTCCTCGTTGACAGGCATGGGCTTAGAAAGTTTGGGTGTCGATGCTAATTTGGAAGTTGCCTTGGCCGAAGACCCACGGGTGAATCAAGACATTGATATCCGTTTTCCTGAATTTCCTCAAGTTAGCTTTCAAGATGGAGAGTTTTTAGGTTTGGACTGGTATGCGGTGTATCATCCGTTTACCAACGTGCCCGAGCAAAACTATCCCGGTGACTTTGTGCGAATTTCTGGCACGGAGCTGACCGACGGGTTTGATCCAACGTTTTACACACCAGAAGATGAGCCTAGATCGCCCGTGATTGGATTTGGTACGGTTGCCTATGAAAAGGTGCCAGAGCCAGTTTCTGTTGTTGGGCTAGCGATCGCAGCCCTCAGCGCCAGCTTACTGCTCAAGAAACCGTCTGCAAGCAATGGCGATTCTGTAACGGTATAGACCTAGTGAGGTAGGAAAACCCATTACTATGCAAATGACGTAACCGGGCAGCAGCCTCACTTGCATGAATGCTAATCAGTCCGTAAAGAAAACCAGTGTAAAAACAACCAGGGAGAGAGCAAAAGGGACAACAAACTCGTCACCCTCGCTCTCCCCCTGGTTGGCTGGTGTAGCAATGGTCTCTGCGCTGATATTTGTCCTCGCGCTGTCGCTAAGGCAGGGCGCGGTGCAGCTCAGCTGGCACGAATTTGGATTAGCCCTTCTGCGCCAAGGCGACCTGCGCTACCAAACCATTCTTTGGGACTTGCGACTGCCCAGAGTGATCGCGGCAGCCATCGTGGGTTCAGCGCTGGGGCTGTCGGGTGCTTTGCTTCAGGGAATGCTCAGAAACAGTTTGGCCAGCCCTTTTTTATTGGGGATTTCAGCCGGAGCTGGGCTGGCGGCGGTCGCCATTTTGAGTTTGGGGATCTGGCAAATATGGCTACCGATGGGGGCTTGGCTGGGCGGTGTGCTGACGATTGTGCTGGTGTATTTGCTAGCGCGTACGGGCACTGGCATTTCTGTAGAACGGTTAATTTTAGGTGGGGTGGCGCTGAGTTCCCTGTTTGGCGCGGCGCAGTCGATGCTGCTATTGCTTGCACCAGAGGGGCAGACTCAGGCGGCCTTAAGCTGGCTGATTGGGAGCTTGAACGGTCGCTGCGGGCAGGAGATTACGGTAGCTGGGCCTAGTATTTTGGTCTCGCTGATCGCCGGGTGCTTGCTGGCACGTCAGCTCAATGTACTGAGCTTGGGGGATGATTTGGCGACGGGGCTAGGAACGTCTTTGATGCGATCGCGTATTATTATCGGCCTAGTCGCAACCCTGCTCACCGCAGGAGCTGTCAGCATTGCGGGGCTAGTGGGCTTTGTCGGCCTAATTGTGCCACACGGGGTGCGATTACTCATCGGTACAGACTATCGTTTGGTCCTGCCTTTTTCGCTGTTGGGCGGTGCGCTAGTACTCTCAGCTGCCGATTTACTCTCTCGGCTGGGCCCTACCGAAGTCCCCGTAGGTATTGTCACCGCTGTGATGGGTGCCCCTGTTTTTCTGTGGCTACTTTATCGCAGCCGAAACACTGTGGGAGGGCTGTAGCCGTGTGTCCTGTATCGCCCTCAGAAAAAGAGTCTTCTCAAAACTCTCAGCCAGACGTTCAAATAGAAGCTCAGCAGCTCTCTGGCGGTTACGATGACAAACGTATTATCGAAGCGGTTAACCTGACGCTACATCAAGGGGAGTGGCTCAGCTTAGTGGGTGCCAATGGTTCGGGAAAGTCCACACTGTTGCGATTGTTGAGCCGAATTCTCTCGCCGCAGGTTGGCACTGTGCTGCTAAATGGCAGGGCAATCCATACGCAGCCACCCCTTGAAGTTGCCAAACAAATGGAGATATTGCCGCAGCCACAGGTTGTTCCGGCTGGGCTGAGCGTGCAGCAGTTAGTCAGCTTAGGGCGGACGCCTCATCAGGCTTGGTGGCAATGGGATCTAACGTCAGAAAGTATGGAGAAAGTGGCGCAGGCGCTGGCTTGGACGCAGATGGAAACGTATTGCGATCGCCCTGTAACAGAACTCTCCGGTGGTGAAAGGCAGCGGGCTTTTTTGGCACTGGCCTTGGCTCAAGACCCCCAGGTAATCTTGCTCGATGAACCCACTACATTTTTAGACATTCACTATCAGCTACAGCTATTGGAGCTGCTCAAACAGCTCAATCAGAAGAAAAGGCTATCGGTTATTACGGTGCTGCACGATGTGAATTTGGCGGCTCGGTATAGCGATCGCATCGCTTGCCTGCGCCAAGGCAAACTGTGGGCCGTCGGAGAAATTCGCGCTATGCTAACACCAAAGATTATGCAAGAGGTGTTTGAAGTCAATGCCGCTATTTTGGAAACACCTGTAGGCTTACAAAATTGCCCCATCGCCGCTACCGAAACACCCATCGTAAAAACAGAGCCAGAAATAGAAACAGCTGCAAGCACTCTCTAACAAAACAATTCACAGCCCCAACCATGAACACTAAAATTGAGAAAGTTAAAGCTATTCCTCAGAGATATTGCAAGACCTTTTTAGTTGGCCTTTTTGCGAGTGGATTGGCAATCGGCACCCTTGCCTGTGGGAGAACAGACTCAAACGCTGGCGATGTATCGGCGGTACCAGATGTGGCTGTTTCTGCTGAAACGGCCACTGAAACGACTACCGAGACAGCGACAATTGAAACGGCTGAGCGCATTGTTGCACTAACTTCTTTGAGTGCTGATTTGGTAGCGACCCTAGATGCCGATAAGCTCGTTGGCATTCCAGGCAGCCCGATTATCGAAAATGATCCTCGCTTTGCAGGTATTGAAGTTGTGAGCGCGGAGCGTGGTGAGCCCGATCTTGAAAAAATTGTTGAACTCTCCCCAGATTTAGTCATTGGGGCAAGTGGCATTCAAGACAAAGCACTGCAAAGGTTAAGCGAACTCAATGTTCAGACATCTACCGTCGATATCAATGGCTGGGACGACCTTCGCCTATTTACCCAAACGCTTGCGGCAACCATGACAGCCGACCCGCAGCCTTTACTGGGCAGATACGATAATTGCTTAGCCAACGTTCCAGAAAAGCAAACGTCTTCGCTGGTTTTAGTGAGCCGTCAGCCGCTGCTCTCGCCGAATAAAAGCAGCTGGGCAGGCGACTTTTTAGACAAAATGAACATTCAAAACTTAGCCGCTGATTTGCAGGGTGAGAGTCCTTTTGAAGGCTACATTACCCTCTCAGCCGAGAAAGTCGTTGAAGCAGACCCAGATAGTTTGATTGTGGTAGACACCCGAGAAAATCTATTAGAACAATTGAAAGGAGAACCCTTTTGGAGTCAGCTGAAAGCCACGCAATCTGATAAGGTTTTTACAACTGAATATTTTGGACTGGTCAATCCAGGTAGCGTTGCGAGTATTGAAGCGGCTTGCACTTTGCTGAAGCAGATTGACTAGGGAATACAGCTTTAATAGATCGACAAAAGATCGACAAGAGGTCGACCGTTTTAGCCGGTCATCCTATGCCTACGGCAGGCTGCGTCAACAACTCCACTCAGGGTTCGGTACTCGGTGTATCCGATGGCTGAGCGAAGTCGTTGGCAAAGCGTCGCCATAGGCGTTAGCCAAAACCTACTTGCATGAAAATGTGCTTCTTGTTTAATCTTCAAGCCTAAAGCAACTGTTGCAAACGTTTGCAACTTTATAGTAATCGCAACTAACACAAAAAGTAATACAGAAAACCTATAACGTTTTTCGCTTCGTCGGGTGCATATAACAGCATCAACTCTGATGCCTAAATCAGACAATTTACAATCATAAATTCCATGGAAGAGATACCCATGACCTTACCCGTTCGCGTGACAGCTGCGCTTGATAGTGCTTTAGATAACAATCTCCCTAGTGAAGTTCCTGGGGCGGCAGTGGCGATTTTGACCCCAGAGGGAGAGTGGTTTGGTGCTAGCGGCGTTTCGGATGTTGCCAGCGATACACCATTACTCGCAGGCGATCGCTTTGAAGCCGGTAGCATTACCAAAACCTTTGTTGCTACCACAATCTTGCAGCTCACCGAAGAAGGTAAACTCTCATTAGAAGATACACTGACGAGCCTGCTGCCGACAGAAGTAACTGCGCTCATCCCCAATGCAGACCAGATTACGGTCGAGCAGCTGCTGAATCATACGAGCGGCATTGCAGATTATTTAGACGTGTTGACCGCGCAAGCGCTGAGCAATCCTACGCTGTTTTTGCAGGCGTGGGAGCCCCAGCAACTGTTGGGATTTTTAGACGGGGTCGAGCCCTCTTTTGAGCCGGGCGCAGATTGGCTGTATTCCAATACCAACTATGTCTTGGCGGGGCAGATCATTGAGGCGGTGACGGGTAATAGCTATGGGCAGGAGATACGCGATCGCATTATCGATCCTTTAGAGCTAGACAACACCTTTGTCTTCGGCGAAGAAGACATTCCTGGCGGCTATATCAAAAGCTACTGGGATTTCAACAGCGACGGTACGCTAGATGACCTGAGTATTACCAATCTTTCCTGGACTAGCTCGGCTGGGTCTATTATCTCCAATGCTAAAGATTTAGCTGACTTCTTCGATGGCCTACTGGTAGACGGCGCACTCCTAGAAGCTGAAACGCTCGAAGAAATGCTCGATACGATGCCAGTCGAGTCAACTAACTATGATGAGTATGGTTTAGGGATTGGTACGCTAGAGTCTCGCAACCGCTTCTGGTACGTTCACAGAGGCCAAACCCTCGGCTTCCGCTCAAATCTGTGGTATTCCCCACTAGAAGAGATTACCTATGTAGAACTGCTCAACGGTCGCTCTGGCACAAACCTTGTGAGTGATTTGCTGCCCACTTATCGCCGGACCATTGCACCACCCACACCAGACCCCATCACCTACGAATTTGACTGGAAAGGCCAAATTGCCGGCTTCAGCGTAGAAGGCGAATTCACCTACGATGCGAGTGACACTCTGGTCGATGGCATCGTTCGCGAAGAGAATCTAGACTCGTTTGATATCTCTTTCTTCGATCCCGATGGCAATTTGCTCAAAACTTACGAAGATAACCATCTCACCTTCGATGAGTTCAACTTTGCTTTCGACACCGAAACCAAGCAGGTGCTCACAGACGGATTGTTCGATGGGCCAGAAGGCATTAACGTCGGCGAGAAAACGGCGGTCGGTGACGGTTTTACCGGACTGAACCTGTGGAGCAAGTCAAAAGAAACATCATCTTCTCTAATTCACCTCGATGAATGGTCGCGATCGCTTGGCTTTCCGCTTGGATACAGCACCCACGAAGATATTGCTTTCTTGACGCTAACCACCGCTGAGCTGATTGAAACCGGCAAAGTGGGTGAGACCTACCTTGATGATATTCAAGATACCTTGGCTGAGGTGGGGAATCCGATTGCGATCGCCCCTCCAGAAAACGATGCTGGCGAGTTTGTGGTGACCTCAGGCGTCACCAGCTTATTTCTCGACTTCTCTCTATTTGAAACGGCTGGCCTGCTCATTCAAGATGCATCGCCTACGGCTACCCCATTCTCCAATCAGTTCCAGCTCGGCTTCGAGATTGATGCCAGCGCAGACTTTCTTTTTGAGAGCAATCCTTTTACCCCTAAAGGCGGCACGATAGAGCACACAGGCGATATTAGCTTCCTGGTCGGTGGCGATGTAGATCTCACGATCGGAGACTTTTCGGTGGGTTTCGATGCGGCTCGCGTCAGCGATACCACCAGCGGTTTCTTTGTTGCAGATACGCTAGATGATGGTCTCGGCATCGATGTTCTTTTTGACTTGAGCGTACCCGATCGCCTGCTGGTGAAAAATGACGAGTTAACAATTGCAGATGCTGATTTGTTGTTAGCGCCTGAGCTTGCCGCAATCTTGGGACTGGGTAGCGCTGTGGGCACTGATGTGGGCGATGTTCGTGTGGAGGCTGATCTGGTCACGCCTTTGGGCCCACCGCCACCAGTCGAGGTATTTGGCACGGAAGGCAACGATAGAATTATCAGTGAAGACAACGGCCCTGAAGTTATCTTTGCGCAAGCCGGTAATGATGTTGTCAAAGCCAGTACAGGTAACGATCTTATCTTTGGCGGCAGTGAAGACGATCGTTTGTTTGGCGGTGATGGTGACGATACCATCCTTGGCGAAAGTGAAAGCGATGCGCTCTTTGGCGGTGATGGTGACGATACGCTAGAGGGCGGCAGCGGAGAGGATCGGTTATTCGGCGACGAAGGCAGCGATGTTCTTATAGGTGGCAGCGCACGCGATCGCCTCTTTGGCGGCGCAGGCACAGATATTTTGGCTGGGGGGAGTGGCCGCGATCGCCTGTTTGGCAATGAAGAACTCGATGTCCTTATTGGCGAGTCGGGCGACGACTTCCTCAATGGCGGTGCAGGTAACGATGTGCTGATGGGTGTCACCGGTAAAGATACGCTTGTGGGTGGCGACGGCGCTGATCTGTTCGTCTTTGGTATTGGCGACGGCACCGATAGAGTCATGGACTTTGAAGTCGGTACTGACCTCATTGGTTTGGTCGAAGGCGAACTTACCTTTGCGGAGCTCACCATCACTCAATCCGGTAACAGAACACTGCTCGGTGTTGCTAGCAGCGGAGAAACACTCGCCATTCTCCGAGGTGTAGAGGCGTCGATCCTGAGTGAGAGCAGCTTCGAGATCGCGCCGAACGTGGCGACAGTCGAGGAGGCAATGGCGATTCTGTAGATCAGAGCTGACGTTTTTCCAGTACGCTACACGGCTCAGACACAGCAGTTTCACATAGTGGCTGAGCCTTTCTTATTTGTTGCGACCCATTGAATCACAACACATCGAATTACAGTGCGATCGCATAACAGATTTAGTTCCATAGAGAGAACTCTCTCTTTCGTCACTTAGCGCTTGTCTGAAAGCGCTTTCAGATACCTAAATCCAAACGTTATCAAGCAATAAGGAACTGTTTACTATGGTGTTAACCAACAACTTTGAAGACGGCACAACCCAAGGTTGGGGAATTGGAAATTCCTCTGCGCATCCCAACCCGCCAGCAAATACAGCCTCAGGTGGGCCTGACGGTACCGATGACAATTTCTTGCAAACCCAAGCAAATGGTGGTGCGGGTGCGGGTAGCCGTCTTGCCTTCTTTAACGAAAATGCGGAATGGACGGGCGATTACACAATTGGCGACGTAACGGGCATCACCGCTTCAGCCAACAATCAAGGCAGTAGCGATATTGTTCTGCGCGTTGCGTTAGACGGTGCAGGCGGACAGTTTGTCACAACAGAAGGCGTTACCCTATCTTCTGGCAGTGACTGGCAAGAGGTCGCCTTTAGCATTGAGGCCGCTGATTTGACTGCGGTAGGCGGTACCGATGTTACGGCCACTCTAGCTGATGTGTCGCAAATTCGCTTTATCAATAGTCCTACGCCATCCTATCAGGGCTCGCCCGTTCCCGCTCAGCTGGGCATGGATAATATCGCCACCGTCGGTGGAGAACCTGGAGTATCCCCTGTGACGCCACCGCCAACTGGCGATTTGCCCGTTGTGAGCTTTGACGTAGTACCAGATACTTTCTCTGAAGAAGCTGAAAATAACCTAGTCGAGTGGAAATGGACGGTGACCGGTGACTTTCCTGAAGAGGGAATCACTGTCAACTTGAATACTTCAGGCGGTGGAGGTGCCTTTGCCTTTACCGAACAGTTTGCAGCCGATCCGCCATCGGAGTTTGTCGATTCGGACATCGTTGGTTTTGATGAAGAGACGGGTGAGCTCAATATTCTCTTGGAGTCTCCCGAAGCTTCCTTCAAGCTTTACTTTGTTGACGACATCCTTGAAGAAGGTGTCCAAGAGTTTGAGTTTGTGCTGGCAGATGGCGATGGCTACACCGTAGATGCTGAGATGAACGGCGGTATTTTCACAATTACCGATGATAACGGTGGGCCCGGTGTCGGTCCTACGGTGGGTCTATCTGTTTCCGAAGCTGAGCTGACTGAGGGTGATACCTTTACAGTCTCTTTCAACGTTGACGGCGATATCCCATCAGAAGGTGTACAGGTTCTCGTTCAGAGTGATGTCCCCGGTTCTCTAGGTCAGTTTGACCTGGCTGATTTGGGCAACATTACCACCACTGGGATTAATGGCCTGCCTGAGGTTGGCGATGGCGGTGGCGGCAGCTTCTTTGTCACGATCACAGAGCCCACAGCGACGATTACGCTAGATGTTTTCGACGATATTCTTGCTGAGGAACCTTTACCGATTACCTTTAGCTTGGCCAACGGTGAACTATACGAGGTTGCCCCCGATGCGGATAGCATAGCGCTGACCATTGCAGACGAAGCGCAGCCGGTGGGCCCTACGGTGGCTCTGAGTGTAGATAACACTGAGCTAATCGAAGGTGGAGACCCATTTACCCTGACGATCTCAGTAGATGGGGATATTCCAGAGGGTGGGCTACCCATCTTGATTAACGATATTGCCAGTGCAGGGAATGCAACGAGAAGCTTAACCGAGTTTGATGTTGGCAATGTTACGACAACCGGCATAGAGGGCTTTCCTGCTCCAGCCGATGGAGACAGTGGCTTTTTTGTGACAGTGACTGAGCCCACAGCGACGATTACCCTGGCTGCCTTTGACGATGGTGCAGATGAGGACGAGGCCACAGAGCAGTTCAACTTTGCGGTGATTGACGGTGAAGCCTACGAGGTAGACCCCGACGCTAGCAACATTACCGCTAGCATTGCGGACCCTGTAGAGACTCCCCCCGGCGGTGATTTACCGATTCTTAGCTTTACCGCATCGCCAGAGACCCTAAACGAAGCAGAAGGGACGGCGTTGACGTTTAACTTCTCAGTAGAGGGAGATTTTCCAGAAGACGGCATTATTGTTCGTTTTGACGAAAATTTCTTTGATACTGGCGACCAAATTGACTTCAACATCTTTGATCTAGAGAATCTGGAATTCTTTGATTTTGAGGAGACTTCTCCTGGCTTGTTTACGGTTGACTACAAACTTTCTGCCCCAGAAGGGTCTCTGACAACAGGTGTGTTTGATGACAACGTAGCAGAAGCAGACTTTGTCTATACGCCTAGTCTTTTACCAATTCCCGATGCTAATTACACCCTCAATCCCGATGCGAGTTCTGCCAGCATTTCCATTGTTGATGGTGTTGTGGGCACAGGTGGGCCAGTGATTAACCTAGCAGTGGATCAAACCGACATCACTGAAGGCGACCCCATTACCCTGACTTTAACCGCAGAGGGAGAGATTCCTGAAGGCGGTATAGAGATCAATGTTGATACGGGGGTAGGTGGTGCCCTAGGTGACTTTATTAGTACGGACGAGGGCGGTATTCCTGACATTACGGCCACGGGTTTTTCTGGTGTCCCAGCTCCGAATGGTTCAGCCAGCGGCTTTAGCGCGGTGATGACAGAAAATACGGCAACTATTGCATTTGATGTGGTCAACGATGGCTTTGCTGAAGATACTGAGAATTTCGACATCACGCTGTTAGATGGTGAGAACTACGATGTTTCTGGCGCGTCAAGTGCTGTCAGCATCAGCGATGCGAATTCGTCTGTACCCGTTGTGGCCCTAGAGGTTTCACCTGATGAAATCACAGAAGCAGAAGATGGACCGGCGGCAACGCTCACGTTCACCGTCGACGGTGAGATTCCTGAGGTCGAGGTTGACGCTGAGGGTAACTACGTCTCTGGCGGATTGCCTATTGAGTTTAATGGCAGTGATGTGATTGCCCTGTTTGACCAAATCACGGGCGGCCCTATTCTCGATGGTGTTGAGGTCACCCGGTTCCCGGCAGATGAAACCGATACCACCTATGAGTTCACGCTGCTGCAAAACACGGCTACGGTCACCGTTGATATTCTTGACGATGTGATTCAAGAAGAGGCGCAAGCGTTCTCTTTCAATATCATTCCGAGTCCGGAGGGTCCCTATGCGGTTGATCCTGACGCATTTGCTGGTAGCTTTACACTATTGGACGGGGTTGGTGGTTCTGGCGTTGGCCCAACTGTTGGCATTTCTACTACTGAAACCGAGCTTAGCGAAGGCGAGAGTTTCACCGTTAACTTTTCGGTCGATGGTGACATTCCGGCTGAAGGGGTGCAGGTGCTGGTCGATAGTGCCACCGTCGGAGCTCTGGGCGAATTTGCCATTTTCGATGAGGAAGGCAATCCAGCGGTTGAGTTTGAGGGCATTGCGGCCTTCCCGGAAGTGGGCGATGGCGGCGGCAGCAGCTTCCTGGTCACCATTACTGAGCCAGAGGCGTCTCTCACACTGTCAGTTTTTGACGATGGTCCAGGGGAAGGCGCTGAATCTTTGACCTTTGATCTTGATGATGGAGAAGTTTACGAAGTTGACCCGGATGCCAACAGCATTACGCTCAACATTGACGATGCCACAACAACAGAGCTGCCCGTTGTTTCTGTATCCACCCCAACGCCAGTCGTTAGCGAGGATGGTGACACCACACTCACGGTTACATTCAGTGTCGATGGCGATATCCCTGAAGGGGGTTTGCCCATTACGGTTGGCGGCGATCTCACCAGCCTGTTCGACCCATCGCTGCGGCTGCTTTTAGAAGCGCCTTTTGTCGTTGAGCCCGAGACCGGTCTGGTTCCGGTTGCCAATCGCGACCCTGAGTTTAACATTGCGCTGACTGCGCCTACTGTCAGCGTGAGTTTCGAGGTGTTTGATGACATTCTTGAAGAAGACGATTTAACCCTTGACTTTGCCCTGCTAGAAGGTGATGGCTATGTGGTCGATGGCGATGCTATTTCGACTGCTACCGTCTCGGACGGCGATAGCTTCACCCCTGCCAGCAGGCCTACCGTTAGCTTCTCAGCTAGCGAAACAGCCCTAGCGGAAGGAGATACTTTCACCGTCAGCTTTGATGTGAATGGAGAGATCCCTGAGGGCGGATTGACGGTCTTTGTGGATGGCCCGCCTGCTGCCTTGAGTGAGTTCGTTATCTTCAATGAAGACGGTAGCCCTGCTGTTACCACCGAAGGCGTTGATGGATTTCCAGCAGCCGATAATGATGCGGGCGGTTTCTTTGTTACGCTCAGCGAAAATCAGGCATCGCTCTCCTTAACCGTCTTTGAGGATGGGCCTACTGAAGGGCCAGAGTCGCTAACCTTTGAGCTGATTAATGGCGAAGAATACGAGGTGAATCCAGAGGCTAGTGCTGTAACCTTCGACATTGGCGATGGGGGTGAAGAGGCTTCCTTTGTCGCTGAGTCTGGGGTTACGAGCGTGTTCCTCGACTTCCCACTGCTGGAGGAAGTGGCTGGGTTGACCCTTGTGAGTGCTGATAGCGAAGCTACGCCTGCCGAGCGGCCGAGTTTCCTAGATCCTTTCCAGGTAGGCTTTGCCATTACCGATGACACAGACTTTAGCTTTGAGCCCGCTCCGTTTGCGCCGTTGGGCGGATCCATTGAGCACTCGGGCACTATCACACTTGGCTTGGGTGATGCAGAAGCGACGATTGGCGAGTTCTCCATCGGCTTTGACCCTGCTCGGGTATCGGATCCGGGCAGCGGCGTCTTTGTCGCCGATACGCTAGATGACCCGCGAGGGCTAGAGATCCTGTTTGACCTAAGTGCACCAGGTACAGTCTCTGTTTCTAACAATGAGCTGGAAATTAGCGATGCAGATTTGTTGCTCTCGCCTGAGTTAGCGGGTGCACTGGGGGTATCTGACCTGGCAGGTGCGGATGTTGGTGATGCGCAGGTCGATGCTTTGGTGGCCTTGACTGATGGCGGTATGCCGGGTGAAACCATTAATGGCACGGAAGGAGAGGATCATATCCGAGGCACGGCGGGCGATGACGTCATTGTTGCGCTTGACGGTGATGATCGTGTGTTTGCCGATCCGGGCAACGATATTCTTTCTGGCGGTAGCGGTCGAGACAGACTATTCGGTAGCGATGGCCGTGACATTCTCATTGGCGATATGGGTAATGACTTCCTCAATGGTGGGGCAGGCGACGACGTGCTGATGGGTGTGACCGGTAGAGATGTGCTGGTTGGCGGCGATGGTGCTGACTTGTTTGTATTTGGCGTTGGCGATGGCGGTGCTAGAAATAGCAACGCGCTAGGCAACGACCTCATCCGAGACTTTGAGGTAGGTATCGACAAAATTGGCCTGGTCGAAGGTGAACTCACCTTTGCGGATATCACCATCACTCAATCTGGTAGTCGAGCGCTACTGGGTGTGGCTAGCACCGGTGAAGTTCTCGCTGCGCTCAAGGGTGTCGATGCATCGAGCTTGAGCGAAAGCAGCTTTGAGATTGTGCCAAATGTCGCCACCGTTGAAGATGCGCTGACGATTCTCTAACGCATATGCTCAGCCGTCGTGGGTCTCCTACGGCGGCTGAGTTTTTTATGGGCTGCGCCGCGCCCTTAGGCATCAGGACATCCTTTTTTCAGGGCATTTACTTAAGTCAAATACTCTCGGACACAACGTCTTACTTGCTATGTTTCAAATCGAAGAAGCGACTATTTCTGAGATTAACCAAGCCCTTGAATCTGGCATTTTGACGTCAGAGCAGCTAGTACAGCTTTATCTAGATCGGATTGCGGCTTACGATCAGCAGGGGCCGACCCTTAATTCTGTTATTACACTGAACTCTAATGCATTGGAGCGGGCGATCGCACTTGACCAAGAACGTCAGCAGCAAGGCCCCAGAAGCCCCCTTCACGGCATCCCCATCTTACTCAAAGACAATATCGACACGGCCGACCTGCCCACCTCAGCAGGCGCGTTGGTACTCGAAAATTCTCTACCGCCGGATGACGCCTATGTCGTACAAGAACTGCGAGAAGCAGGGGCCATTATTCTCGGTAAAACCAACTTAGATGAGTTTGCTCGCAATGTTCAAGGGGTGAGTGCCCTAGGCGGACAAACGCTAAATCCCTATGATTTTACCCGTGCTCCAGGCGGCTCTAGCGCGGGTACAGCGGTGGCAATTACGGCTAATTTTGCCGTTTTGGGGCTGGGGACAGAAACAGGGGTTTCGATTCGAAATCCTGCCGCTAATAACAGTTTGGTTGGGATTGCGCCGACGGCTGGGCTGGTTAGCCGCGATGGGACGATACCGATTTCATTCACCCTAGATCGCGTAGGCCCCATTGCACGGACAGTAAGTGACGCTGCGATCGCCCTAGATGTGATTGCCGGATTTGACGAAAGTGATCCGGTCACCGCTGCTAGTGTAGGCAATATTCCAGCCGCAGGCTATACCCGCCTCCTCAGCGATCAGGCTCTGAAAGGAGCGCGTATTGGTGTCTTTCGCGATCTGTTTCGCACGGGTGAATCTCACGCAGAATCCCTTGCCATTATCGAACAGGCCATTGACGATCTTGCCACAGAGGGGGCGGTGATTCTTGATGACGTTAGCCTTGGCATTGATCTCTTTAGACTGCTCAACGATGCTCGGCTCAATCTGTTTGAAACAGAGTTTGCCGTCAACAGCTATCTCGATAGCCTTGGCCCAAGTTCTAGCTCTGGCGCACCGGTTCAAACTTTACAGGATATTCTTGACGACGGCAGACTGCTGCCCCGCACCAGCCTTATCTTTGGGCTGTCCCAAGGGTTTAGCGCATCATTTGAAGAAAACCCAGCCTATCTAGAGCGCCTATCGCAGCGAGAATTTTTGCAAGATGCCACCGTTGATTTACTCGAAGAATTCGATCTAGACGCACTGGTCTATCCCATGAAGACTCTGCCAGCCCCATTGCTGGGCGAACTATCGCCAGAATCTGACAATCCTTTTACGTCTATCACTGGGCTCCCAGGGATTGTTGTCCCTGCCGGTGTGACCTCAGCCGGATTACCCGTTGGACTCGAATTTTCCGGCGAGCCTTTTAATGAGGCATTGCTCCTCGGCTTTGCCTACGACTATGAGCAAGCCACCCAGCACCGAATCGCCCCCGCCAGCGTACCGTTTTCTTTACCCACCACAGAGACCATGCAAGCAAGCCTTTCTACGTCAACCACTTTTGACGGTGACCTCAATGCACTCGTCGAGACTCAGGGCACGGCCGTCACCTTTCGCTTTGATTTGGACGAAGCCGCCCCAGCCGGTGGATTAACACTGTTTGTCGATGCAGATGTTGAACAAATGCTCAATCGGCTGGATTTACCTACGTTTGCCTTTAACCCTGTTACCGAAAATATTGACTTCGGCAGTATCATCACCAATCGCGATAGTTCAGGGTTTGCTTTCACCATTGATGAGGGCGCTACCTTTGGCACCGCAACGCTCAATGTCTTCAATAATCCTGAACCAGATACTTTTCTACCCGCCACCTTTGATGGCTTAGTAGAAGCCACCTTTTCGCTAGTTACAGAAGATCAGGTTGATCGTGATGTTGAAGGTCCACTGCCTACCTTGAACGATTACACCATTGATGCGGCAGCGGCCACCAGCGTAGAGTTGTTTGCTGACGATGCGACGCAACTACCTGGCACTCAGCCGCCCTCCGGCCCTGGAATCCCTCAGGTGAGTCTGTTCATCGGTCCCAACTATTTAATTGAAGATGAGGGCACCGTCAGCGCCCATGCCTTTAATGTGACTGGCGGTGTCATTCCCGAAGGTGGCCTGATTGTTTCGGTAGATGCGCCAAACCTAAGTGAGTTTGACCTAGCAGGTATTTCTGTTGAAGGTGGCGAGATTGTGGCTGCGCGCGAGGGCGGCTTTGATTTGCGGATGACAGAGTACACCGCCCTGGTGAATCTGCCTGTTGCTGATGATGGTGAAACTGAAACAGGAGAAACCGCCAGCTTTAGCCTTGCAGCAGGCGCAGGATATGAGATTGTTGCTGACTACAGCGGCGGCGACTTTAGCCTGGTGGATACGCGCTTAGATATTCCTCAAGGGGTGATTAATGAGCCAAATAATGCGATCGCCTCCGCTACTGAAACCCAAATCAGCCCCGAAAACCCCACCTTTTTCGGCACGGATGCGGTCTACTTCGACATTGGCAACCGCTACCTAAATGAAGATGGCACCTACACCTACATCGACTACAGCGAGGATGTAGATGTTTACAAGGTTGATCTAACAGCTGGGGATACCATCACGATTGAAACCTTCGACTTTGACACCAACGTGGACGAATTTGGCGTTGGCTTTGCTATTAACGCCCTTGTCTACGACGCTGAAGGCAACCCGCTTCAAGACTATATCAACACTGGATTTGATCCCGCTGCGGCTCCCGACAAGCTGTTTGGCGGCATTGGCCCGTTTGATGTCAATGAAACCGACAGCTACGACGAATTTACCGCGCCAGCTGACGGTGCCTACTTTATTGCCGTCGGTGGCGATGGCCAAGTGCAAAACTTCTGGGATGAGGTAGCCCCTTTTTACGATCCTCGTACCCCCGGTTCTGGTAACGGTAACCGCGCCATCTTTGGCGATTACAGCATCGAAATTAACTTACTCACTGAAAACAATCCCCGTAAAACGGGCACGCCTACACCGCCTGTGAGCAATCCCGGTGTCACCAATCCGCCGACGCTCTCTTTAAGCGCAAACCCCACTACCACTGACGGTGATGGCAACTTCACCAGTGCCGTGGTAGAACACGTTGATGTGGGCGGGGTATCCAGCACCACCTTTACGATTCAGGCTGATGGTGAACTGCCAGAAGGCGGCCTCGAATTCGTGCTCAATAGCGATGCCAATCTGTTTGACTATGTTTCTTACCTAGGCCAAAGCGCCTTGCCCAGCACCATTGGCGGTCAGTCCCTCGGCGCTTACTACAATGCAGACGGTATTCCCACCGGCATTCGATTACTGATCGATGAGCCCTTGATGACGGTGACTTATGAAACGGCCAACAATCGCCCTTGGTTCCCCACCTTTTACGGCAACATTGTGGACCGTTATGAGCCGCTAGAAACCGATGGCCCCGAAGAGGTTAACTTCTTCCTTCAGCCGGGAGAGGGGTACAACGTCTCTGCTGAGGCAGGTGCAACAGACGTCACTTATTATGATTCTGTGGCCGATGTACCGCCACCCACAGTGGGCGATGCGGCCCCTGTAGTGAGCATTACTGCCAGCGAATCCACACTCATTGAAACAGCGCAAACAGAAACAACACTAACCTTTAACCTGTCAGAAGCGCCACCTGCAGAAGGGTTGACTATATTTGTCAACAGTGAGGACGAAACCACCGTAGGGAGTCCGCTTAGTCAGTTTGCCGTATTAGAAGCGGAAGTTACTGGGGGGAGCTTCCCGATTCCCAATGGAGATTCTTCAGGGTTCTTCTTTACCGTTACTGAACAAACGGCCTCTATTACGCTCTCTGTGTTTAATGAGCTAACGGTACCAAACATCGACCCGCTGACAGTGCAAGAAGGCCTCGTGGGTTTGAACTTTGCCCTTCAGCCCCTAGCTGGTTACACCATTGATTCAGATGCGAGTGAAATCAATTTTACAATTGCCGACAATCCTGATTCTGGGATTCAGGTCAGCCTAACCGGGGAGCCAGAATCACTCATTGAATCAGAGGGTACGCTCAGCGTTCACAACTTTAGTTTGAGTGCGCCGCCGCCCGTAGAGGGGTTAACCGTTAGCGTCAATGCATCGGCACTCAGTGAGTTTGACTTGGATGCTATTGATGTCGTAGGCGGCACCATTGCCGCTGTTCGCGATGATGGGTTTGACTTTACCATTACCGAACAAACCGCCACCATTAGCTTACCGGTGCTAGACGATGGTGTGGCCGAAGGCAGCGAAACGGCTATCTTTACGTTAATAGAGAGCGATGGCTATGAGCTGAACGCTGCTTTTAATGAGGCGACCTTTACCCTGGCAGACACCCTAGACCAGGCGACTGTTTCAGAAGAGAGTGAGCTGACTGGCGATGAAATTAGCAACAGCACCCTTCCTGAAGCCAACGCTCTCAGCCTCAGTGCTGATAATTCATCCGTATCAATTAGCGGACTGATTGGTGAAAGCTTTAGCGACCTGCCAGAAGACGTTGATTTCTTCTCCTTTAGTTTGGAGGCGGGGCAAACGGTTGGCCTGGATATTGATACGGAAGAAATCCTGCCCAACACCATTAACTTCAGGCAGGTAGTGTATCCAGCGCTGGCAGAGATTCTGCAAAAGCCGGATACCGAGCTGCGGTTATTTGACGTAGACGGCAACGAACTAGCGACTAATCGCGATGGCGCGGCTCCTAATGAAGACTTCTCCCGTGATCCTTATTTGGAATTCACTGCTGAAACCGCAGGTACTTACTACGTGGGCGTGAGTCAACTGGGCAACCGCAACTACGATCCTTTTGTTTCTAGAAGTGGCAGCGGCTGGACTTTTCCTGAAGTAGGGGTCAATAACGGGTTCTACGAACTCGTGGCCACACTCATCGAAAGCGATCAAGCCATTGAAGGTACCCAAGCCAGTGATTGCCTCTTCGGAACAGCAGGCAATGACACGATTACTGCCTTTGCCAGTAACGACGCTGTCTTCGGGGGCGAGGGGAATGACACCATCAGCGGCGGCAGCGAAAACGATCGTCTCTTTGGCGAAGATGGCAACGACACTATCAATGGTGAGAGTGAGCGCGACAGAATTTTTGGCGGTGCTGGCGATGACATTATTGACGGTGGTAGTGAAAACGATCGTCTCTTTGGTGATGAGGGCAACGATGTTCTTATAGGCGGCAGCGAACGTGATGCGCTCTTTGGCGGCGTAGGTATGGATATTTTGGCTGGGGGGAGTGGGCGCGATCGCCTCTTCGGCAACGAAGAAAGAGACATTCTAATTGGAGATATGGGTGACGACTTCCTTGGCGGCGGTGCTGGAGATGATGTGCTGATGGGTGTAACAGGCCGTGACACGCTCGAAGGCGGCGACGGCGGTGATCTGTTCGTCTTTGGGGTTGGTGACGGCACCGATAGAGTCAAGGACTTTGAAGTCGGTACTGACCTCATTGGTTTGATCGAAGGCGAACTCACCTTTGCGGATCTCACTATCACTCAATCCGGTAACAGAACACTGCTCGGTGTTGCCAGCAGCGGTGAAATGCTAGCTATTCTTCAAGGCGTACAGGCATCGGCTTTAGGAAAGAGTGACTTTGTTACTTTGCCCGATGTGTCAAACGTTGAGGAGGCACTAGCAATTATCTAGAGGTTGTTTGTCAGCTCTTTAGACACACTAGGTCCGGCTGTGCTCAGGTAAGGCAGTCGGACTTTTTTGTGGGTGTTTGGCAGGCTGGTTGAGAATCCGTCTATTTCAGAAATATAAATAATTTGCAAACACTATCTATTAAGAATTATTCTCATTTATACTAATATTATCTGGCTAAAACATGGGCTTTTTCCAAATATCTAATTGATAAAAAAGTGACAATCGGACAAAGGATGAAAGAAGGCGCTTTCTAACGCTTTTCTATGAGTGATATGGAGAGTAATGAAACAATTAATCTAACTGAGATCGAATTCAATGAGGCCCTTACCGCAGCCAATAATAAGACTCAAGCAGACTCTTTCCCCAGGGTTACATTATCTTCTTCGACAGAGGTTGAGGCTGTAATTTCGGAGCTTCAGCGCGCGTTTGACACCAATTTACGCCTGGAACCTAATGAATCGCTAATGATGTTTCCGCCTGCTCTAGGACAGGGGTATCTACGAGGCATTCGTTTACGAGAAGGGCTAGATTTATCTGTGCAAGATTATGTCCTCAAACAAAATCTGCTCATACATGCTCAGAACCTCAATGCACACGATGCCTATGCTAGTTTAACGTTTTGTATCTCAGGGCAGTTAAACAGTACATTTCCAGGTGCTCAATCTGAGCTGAAATTAGGGGCGCAAGAAGCAACTTTTTACACTACGCCCCATGCTGCTGGAACACTCGAATTTAAGGCAAGAGATCGTATCCATTTTGTAGATATTACACTTTCTCCAGAGCTGCTACAGCATTTAATCGGAGAAGATCTGACGAGACTACCTGAAAACTTACAGACGGCAATTCAGGAAAAAGCTTCAAAACCGTCATTTCACTTTTGTGATATATCTGCCGAAGTTGATCAGGCACTACAAAAAGTAGTCCATTGTCCATATCACGGCAAGATTCGTAGTGTTTATCTAGAAAGTAAAGCTTTGGAGCTGGTTGCACTGTATTTCAGTCAGTTCTATCAGCCTTTTAGCCCTCTGACGGAGCCCCTAAAAGATGCTCTGCCGACTGACAACTTAAAGTATCAGAACTACAATCGTTTGCAAGAAGCGAGAGAATTTTTAAAGCAGAACCTGATGACGCCGCCATCCCTGGAACAACTCTCTGAGAAGGTTGGTCTTAATGAACGCAATCTGCAACAAGGGTTTCGAGAGTTATTTGGCACGACTGTATTTGGTGTTCTGCATGATGACCGGATGGAAAAGGCGCGTCAACTCTTGGAATCTCGGCAAATGAGTATAGGCGCGATCGCAGATACAGTGGGAATTTCTCATCGAGGCTACTTCGCAAAAGCCTTTAAAAAAAGGTTTGGTAGAACGCCAAGAGAATACATGAAAAGCTCTGTTAAATAGATGCGTCTAATCAACATAGACAGCTAAAACGCTAGAAAGAAACTGCAATTGCTGGCAATAAGCTGACGAAGAGACCAATTACAATGCCTTTTAAAAATCCAATAACATGGAAAAAGTAATCTCGATATCCTGGTGAGTACTCTGTTCCGGGGATTGGAGGGTTGCTAGGATCTATAAACAGGCATCCTATCCAGTCAATGACGAGCAAATCCCAAATATTGAAAACTTGAAAGAACAGAAACGCATGCATCCAAGCTGAGAAGCAAGTCAATCAAGCAGTTGTTTGATGCGCTAACACGATAAATGAAACGGCCATTCCTAGCAAAATAATTGCGAATGCGCCTATCCCGATTAGGCAACCTCTTTGCTTTTCGCTTGTAGTCTGCGGCGGCAAACTTGCTTGGAGTGCGGGGGGGAAATCGGCAAGCCACCAGCGGTAGTTCCAGCGCAGAGTAGTCAATATGTACACGGTGAGAATCAGGCTGGTTATGCATCCATCCACTAAAACTCTATATGGATAAAGCATATGCGTGCTGTGAGAATCTATGTTTTCTACTTTTAATATTATGCTCAGCATGGCACAACATTTGGTGTAATACTAGCCAGTTTTTCTGCGCCTTGCTGAGCTTGCAGCTCAAGTGATCAAAAGTTGCAGCGTCAGTGATCATTGCCACCAAGCGATTACGCTAGGATTCAACACAATCTCAGGAATTAAACCCGAAACGGTTGCATCATCAAAGGCTTAGAGAAAAATCAAAACTGAAGTGGCAAGCTCAAAACCACAGATCTAAAGCGACAGCTCCGCTGTAGCCACATGCGCTCGGCCCTATACAAATTGAACGTACACAAACATGAACAATAGCTATTTTCAACTGATTGAAACAGAATCCAACGACACGCTTATCACAGCTACTGCTGTTCCATTATCTACAGGCTCACCTAAAGCGAGCGCAACCGGCACCATTAACTTTGATTTTGACAACAACCGTGATGTCGATGCCACCGAAGATGTTGATCTCTACCGGTTTGAGCTAGCGGCAGGCGATACTATCATCTTGGATCTCGACCCCTCTGGTACTGTTAAGCCCATAGATCTCGCTGAGCTGATTTTATTTGACAGCGAAGGTAACAACCTTGCCCAAGGGAGCTTTACCAATCCTGGGCCTGAGGATGCATTTACGTCTTTTCTCCCCTACATCGAATATACGGTTGCTGAAGCAGGTACCTACTATGCTGGCGTGAGCGCCTACTTAAATGCGGATACCTTCTTTGCGGCTAATGCTTACGATCCGCTTACGGCTGGGTCAAGCAGCGGTGTCACCTTTGAACAGTTTGGCATAAATAGCTTTGGCGACTACGCTTTGAACTTTAAGCTGATAAACGATGCTACGCCTGTTGCCGAGCCACCTGAACCGCCCACCAGCGGCACCCCGCCTGCTAATGCGCCCACCGTTTCTCTACAAGCGATTACCGGCACATACAGTGCTGATGGCAGCATTCTTGCGCCAGCGCTAGTAGAAACCGTTAGCGATCAGGGGTTAAGTCCCTTATTTGGGGTAGGCGGAGCGGCCATTACCTTTGCCTTAACCACCGAAGGAGATATGCCAGCAGAGGGGGTTGAAGTTGTTATCAACTCGAACGCTAACCTAGCAGACTATCTGTTTACGGCTGATTCCTTTGTACGGGGTGCAGAAGTGCTCGGGCCAGCCTTAGATGCCGATGGCAACCCGTCTGGCATTCGCCTCAACGTTACTCAACTTACGGCGCTGTTTAACATCAATTTATTTGACAAGCCCGTACCCGAGACCGATGGGCCTGAGCAAATTACCTTCACCTTAGAAAGCGGTGATGCCAATATCAGCTCCACCAGTGGCACATCCATAGTTACAGTCTATGACACGGTCGCAGATGTACCCACCACCACTACAGATGGGTTAACTGTAGGACTATCGGTGGAGAACGGTGACTTGGTTGAGGCCGATGGTAATGAGGCCACCTTGACCTTTACCCTCAGCGAACCGCCTCCGGCTGATGGGGTACTGGTCTATGTCAATTTGGCGGCGAAAACGGCGGGGAGCTCTAACGAATTCGGGCAAACCTTTGGACTGCTGGGTCAGTTTGATGTGTTTAATGCCGATATCACCGGCGGAGCCTTCCCAATTCCCGATTTTGCCTCCAGCGGCTTTTACTTCAATATCACGGAGCAAACCGCTACTATTGATGTTGCCGCATTTGCCGATGACGCAGTGGAAGGGGTGCAGGCTTTTCAGGTGAGTCTGGCCGGCAGTGCCGATTACCAGGTGGACCCCGCTGCTAGCGCTGTGACGATTACTTTGGCCGATACGGCTGACTCTCTGCCGCAGATCAGCCTGAGCAGCGAACCAACCGTCCTGGTAGAGTCGGAACAGACGGCCTCGGTTCACACCTTGACCCTGAGCACGCCTCCGCCACCAGAAGGGTTGCAGGTGTCAGTCACGGCAGATGGGCTAGATGAGTTTGATCTCAGTGCCATTGAGACCACCGGAATTACGGGAGACATCAGCGTTGCAGAGAGTGACCCCCCGCAGCTGGTCTTTACCGTGACTGAAGATATTGCCACCATTACCCTACCCGTTGCCAACGATGGCGAGGCAGAAGGGTTAGAAACAGCCACCTTTACCCTCAATCCTAGCGATGAGTATCAAATTGATGACATGGCGTCGTCGGGCAGCTTCCAGATTGTCGATACGCCGGCTGAGGTACCACCCTCATCCATTGAAGCTGAGGTGAATGATTCGCTGAACACGGCGATCGCGCTTACTCTCTCTCCTGAGAATTCTGTTGTTATCTCCGGTGAGGCAAACTATATCTACGATTTTTCTAGTGTTACGCCTATTCTCGACTTTTCTGAAGATGTGGACCTTTATGCCTTTGATCTAGCCGCCGGAGAGTCTGTTACCGTTGATGTCAATGCTACGCCCGAGCTCGATGGTTCAGCCTCTTTGCTACAGCCTGTGCTGCGGATTTTTGACGCCGAAGGTAATGAAATCGACTCAGTGGGCCAAATCGACAATCCTGATGAGATTGCGTTGGGCCAAGGGAACGCGACATTAACCTTTACCACCGACAGTGCCAATACCTATTACGCAGGCATTAGCGTATTGGGTAATGACGACTACGACCCCACCGTACCCGGCAGCGGCAGCGGTTGGATTTTTGACGGAGTGGCCGAACCTGGCGCCTATGAGGCGACGTTTACAACAGCGCCCCCGGCTGACAACAGCTATGTTGTTACCAACCTAGTGTCGAACAACCCGGATAACAATCCACAGCTGCTGGACTACTACTCCAGTCTAGGATGGGGCCTTGCCATTCGTCCTGCTGGGCTGGGCGGCCACTTCTGGGTGAGCAACAGCGGCACCGGCACCAGCTCAGAATACGTGGGCGACGTGGGCGGCGTGCCTATCTACCAAGACGATCTCAAACTCGTTACGGTGACGCCGACCGAGTTTAACCCCTTTGGCATCTCTGGCCCTACCGGCCAGGTGTTTAACGGTTCCGGCGATTTTGTAATCACTCAGGACCACCCCAACGGCGATATTTCTGCGCCCAGTAAATTTATCTTTGTGGCCAGCGACGGCGGTATTTCTGCTTGGACTGAGCGCAGAAACGACGATGACACCGTTGATCGTCCCTTGGTCTCTGAAGTGGTGGTGGATAAATTCGGTGACTCCATTTACTACGGTGCGGCGATTACTAATTTTGAAAGCGGTAATCGACTGTACGCTGCTGACTTTGGCCCCACACCTAGCATTGAGGTTTTCGACGCCAACTTTAACGAAATTACTGACGATTTCGAGTTTATCAATCCGTTCCTGGCTGAGGGCTATGCCCCTTACAACATCCAAAATGTGGATGATTCTCTGTTTGTCGCCTATGCCATTCTAGACCCGGTATTTCCTGGCAATGAAGTGATTGAGCCCGGACTGGGCCGCATTGCCGAGTTTGACCTCGACGGGAACCTCATCACCACCTGGGATGACGGCGGCCTGTTGAATGCGCCGTGGGGATTTGTGGCCGCTCCCGATAACTTTGGTGAATTTAGCAATGCGCTGCTGGTGTCCAACTTTGGTGACGGCACGATTGTGGCCTTTGACCGCCAGACACAACAACCCATTGACTATCTGCGCGGCACCGACGGCGACCCCATCGCCATTGATGGCCTGTGGGGCCTCGTCTTTGGCATCGGCTGTAGCGTGTGTGAGACCAATGTCCTATATTTCGCAGCGGGTAACGATTTGGGCGATAATGCTGGCGACGGCGTGTTTGGTAAAGTTGAATTTGCTGCCGATGTTGAGTCGCTGCCATCCGGAGGTGACGAGACCATTACGGGCACACCAGATGCAGACCTGCTGGTAGTGGGTGGCAATAACAATATTATCCTGACTGAGACGGGGGACGATACCATTACCGCCTTTGGCAGTAATCAAAC
>ERZ1740052.48-NODE-48-length-43605-cov-4.996625_pt1 | contig 43605 bp, 34 predicted proteins | sample MGYA00581750_ERZ1740052 | MGnify/ENA primary metagenome ERZ1740052 (study PRJEB43018, sample SAMN04849743) | marine metagenome | isolation source: floating plastic debris | place: Pacific Ocean | collected 2008-08-30 | study: EMG produced TPA metagenomics assembly...
TGGGTTGTGCGTGATAGGGTTCCATTTTTTTTTTTATTGTTACGTTTTACTAGTTTATTTTCACGACGGTCCCAGGGATAGGTGCCATCGGGTAGGCCCAGAGGTGCGAGGGCATCGCTGACTAGAAACAGACCGCTGCTGCCGTCCCCCTGGACCTGTCCGCGGTTAGCACGCAATAGCAGATCGAGCATGGTGGGGCACACATGCTGACCGTCCGCAATCAGCCCGACAAACACCTGGGGATGGGTCAGGGCCGCACCTAGCAACCCCGGCTGACGGTGATGCAACCCCGGCATCGCAGTAAAGGCATGGGTCACCATGGACGCCCCTTGGGAAAATGCTTGCTGAGCCTGGGTAACCGTAGCGAGGGAATGGCCCAGACTGACGGTGATATTATGCGATCGCAACCACGGAATCACCACAGCAGCCGCTTCGATTTCTGGCGCCAGGGTCACAATTTTCACCACATCCACATATGGCTCCAACAGAGCCTGGACTCGATCAATCGATAGGGGTTGCAAATACTCTGGGGGATGCGCTCCTCCCTTCTCTGGGTTGAGAAATGGCCCCTCCAAATGAGCTCCCAGCACGGTGGCATGGTGAGGTTTGTCATTAAAACCTTCGGCCTGATATGTCCGCATCACAGCCAGACTGCATTGAATCTTTTCAGGATCTGCCGTCACCAACGTCGGAGTAAACGCATCAATACCCTGACTCCACAGAAAGCTGGCTATTTTTTGCAGCTCTAAAGGATCGCTCAAATCAGGAAAGGCGAGCCCTAAGGCCCCATTAATTTGCAAATCTACCCCACCGAGGGACACCCAATCTCCATTTAGATCATCTGCTTGCACCGCATTAGCAGACACCTTGGCCATCGGCATAATAGATCGCAGCTGATTGCGCACCACCTCCAGACAGTAAAGCCCTGGCATATGAGGTAATCGCACATTGAGCAAAATTGACATGGACCCGTTACGTTCAAATATTTGTACAAATCATCCCATAGGAACCCGGTAGGCTAACAGCATCACCCTGGCAGCGCTAGGGATGCCGTTTTACCGTTCACACCTATGACCTCTCCCCTTGTTGGCATCATCATGGGCAGCGATTCTGATCTGCCCACCATGGAAGCAGCCATTATCGTTTGCGAAGACTTTGGCATTCCCCACGAAGTTGCTATTATCTCCGCCCATCGCACCCCTAATCACATGGCAAATTATGCGCAAACCGCTGTTGAGCGCGGCCTCAAGGTCATCATTGCTGGCGCTGGGGGCGCGGCCCATCTACCGGGCATGGTGGCCGCCCTCACACCGCTACCGGTCATCGGTGTCCCCGTCAAAAGCCGTAGCCTACAGGGTATTGACTCTCTCTATTCCATCGTTCAAATGCCCGGTGGCATTCCCGTCGCCACCGTTGCCATCGGCAATGCTAAAAATGCGGGACTACTGGCAGCTCAGATATTAGCGATATCCGACCTCAAACTCCTAAAGCGGGTACAAGCCTATCGCCAGGAACTCGAAGAGAGCGTACTGCAAAAGCAAGAACGCCTAGATGCCCTGGGTCCCCATCCTTATCTAAAAACAATGTTTCCATCCCAAAGCGGTGAAACAGCTCACTAAACGCCCTGTTTTTCCTGGCTTGAGGATATTAAATTTTGCAAAAAAACAAAAATTATCAGGCTTCAAACACCTAATATCCCACTGACACGAATTAAGTGTGTTCTCTGATACAGAATGACTTGGCCGAAATTGGTGGAATCTATCTAATAGATATGCACAATGCATCCGCGCAATTAGGTCCATGGTCTTGACCGTGTGTGTAAGGCCTTCATTTGTTAGTCGATGGAAGTTCTTAATATCTCTTTAAGTAATCTTCCCATTTTCTAGCGTGGCCATATCAGCACCCAAGCCCTTTGCCGGTCATTGATTATCTTGAACTGTCAAGGTCCCCTCACCCAAAGGCTTCACTGTCTAGGACTGGTGTCTGCGAAAGTGAGTCTTAGTTGATTGGATTGTGTTGTAGGAACGTCTGTTGAGATGTCTAGTCTAAATTTCAGCCGCAAGGCGAAACGGCGTAAGTCGTCTGTCTGGGATAGCTATGCGCCCCCATTTGATCAAATGGCCAAGCGCTTTTTTGGCAGAAACTTTTCTTGGGCTTGGTTAGCTTGTATTCCCCTGGCACTAATCATTGTTGCCACCTGGGATACAGCAGCCCATGCACAGGATGAAGCCCTCACTCCTGGGGATGTGCAATTTGTCTTAGATAACATCTGGGTGCTGGTTGCAGCAGTCCTGGTGATTTTCATGAATGCGGGTTTCGGCATGTTAGAAACCGGCTTCTGTCGCCAGAAGAACGCTGTTAACATCCTTTCTAAAAACTTAATTGTCTTTGCCCTAGCCACCCTGTCCTTCTGGGTACTTGGCTTTGGCCTCATGTTCAATGAAGCAACGCCGTTTATCGGTCTAGGCAACTTCTTCTTGTCTGGCTTCTCCACCGATGGACCTGAGTTTGGCAATTTAACTGCTCCTGTTTTCTTCTTATTCCAGGCAGCTTTTGCTGGTACAGCGGCGACTATCGTCTCTGGTGCCGTTGCAGAACGAATCAAGTTCACAGATTTTGTCATCTTTAGCATTTTGCTAACGGCAGTTTCTTACCCCATCACGGGTCACTGGGTTTGGACTGGTGCCGGTTGGTTAGGTGGCCTTGGTTTCTCTGACTTTGCTGGTTCTACCGTTGTTCACTCCGTTGGCGGTTGGGCGGCTCTATGTGGAGCAGCCATTTTAGGTCCTCGGATTGGCAAATATCAGGATGGTCAAATCAACGCGATTCCTGGCCACAACATGAGCATTGCCACCCTAGGCTGTCTCATTCTTTGGATTGGCTGGTTTGGTTTCAACCCAGGTTCCCAGCTAGCCGCAGATGGCGCTGTCCCTTATATTGCAGTTACCACTAACCTTGCTGCTGCTGCTGGTGGTGTTGCGGCAACCTTCACTGCTTGGATCATGAGCGGCAAGCCTGACTTGTCCATGATTATCAACGGTATCTTGGCTGGTCTAGTCGGTATCACTGCAGGTTGTGCTGGCGCTAGTTTCTTTGGCGCGGTCATCATCGGCTTGGTAGCCGGTGTATTAGTGGTCTTCTCCGTTGGCTTCTTTGACAGCATCAAGATTGACGATCCGGTAGGTGCTATCTCTGTACACTTGGTGTGCGGCATGTGGGGCACGCTCGCAGTGGGTCTATTCGATACCTCTGCGGGTCTGTTCTACGGTGGCGGCATCGGCCAGCTAATCTCTCAGATTATTGGTATTGTTGCCATTGGTCTGTTTACCGTCATCTTTAGCTCTGTTGTCTGGACCATTCTGAAGTCTGCTTCTGGTCTTCGCGTCTCCGCCGAGGAAGAGCTCAAGGGCTTGGATATTGGCGAGCACGGCATGGAAGCTTACAGTGGTTTCCTTAAGGACACTAGCGATATGGGTGGGGTTGCTTAGGTCACTAAGTAGCTTGCAACCTTGAAAGCCTTAGGGCTTGATAAAGTGCCTTTGTACTAAAAGTGGGTGGTTTCCGCAGGGGAGTCACCCATTTTTAATGCGACGACATCTGATGCGAAGACCTCCCCACAGTCGTTGTCACTCAAAATTTTTAGGGATTACATATGATGTGACCTATATGCGCTAAGCCTGAAAACCAAGACTGTTACATAAGTTATGACTACCGAGGATCATTTATCCATGGGTCCTCTTTTAGCCCAGGCCAGGAGCGGAGGTTCTACAAAGGCTCCTCCGCATCTGTACTTACTGATCCTTCCCCTAAGCTTAGTTACAATTCCCCTGCGGTCTGGATAGGCACTGATAAGGTTAGTCAGTTGATCAAGATGGTTCTAGCATCCATCACATCAGTAGGGTGAATGGGCAATCCCGCTTCAGTTCTAGACGAGTTGCTTGAGGTCTTACCGACGTTAAGACCTCAAATGTATTTCAAAACATCGCTGACGGCCCTCTCCCATGCGATGGAGGATCAGGTATTGGCAGGAAACGACTGCCCCCTGATGATTGCCAGTTTTCAGCAAGAGCGTTTTTATCGTCAAGAAGCGCATCGGTATCTGCGCTTGGCGGAGATTACGCCTCAGCTATATGTATTAGCGGCGGCGGATACTAAGTTCGCGGATGGGGCTGCTAGCCATGAAACCATTCCCTTTGATACTAAGGATGCCCTGGTAGATGAATGGCACCTGGTGGTTTTAGGTGAGCAATATACAGCCTGTTTAATCTGTCGCGAACATCGTCACGGTAGCCACAGCCCCAAACCTTCGGCAGGAGCACCCGCGCTAGATCAGAGCCGCCGCTTTGAGGGTATTTGGACGTTAGACCGTCATGTGTGCGAACAGGCTGCTCATATTTTGCTACAGCGTATTGCCCAGTATCGCCCAGACCTAGAGCGTAAAGTCACCCAGGCTCAGACTGATTTTTTACCCGATGATGTGCGTCAAGGACTGTCGAGGGGCACGGAAATTGCAGAGTCCTATCCCTTTGCCCAACGGCTGGTGACCTATGTGCAAGCTAGCCAGTATAAGCTGCTCAAAGCTTATAAAGCGATGGCAGCCCAGGAAAATCGAGAACGGCTGATCAACTCGATTACGGCAGCGATTCGCCAGTCGTTAAACCCGACTGAGGTGTTTGCGATCGCAACCCACGAACTCGGCCAGGAAATTGCTACCTGTCGCTGCATTATTTATCGCAGCAGTCACGCCACTAGCGTTGAAATTCAGCATGAATTTCGCAAGCCTGGCGTGCCATCCCTGAAAGGAAAATCTTGGCCCCTGTTAGATAATCCCCTCTTCCAAACGGTTAACCGCCAGCAAGAATCCCTAACCTACCTCTGTGGGCAAGATATCCCCGCCTCAGGCAGCCCCAACATAGAATCACCAGGCGACACGCTCGATAATGCCTCAATTATTCAAGCACTATTTGACGAATGGGATATTAGCAGCTGTTTACTGGTACCCCTCATTTACCAAGAACGTCTGCTGGGCATGATCGAGCTGCACCAGTGCGCACCGACATCCCAATCCTGGAATCAACACGATATTCGCCTGGTAGAGTCAGTGGCGGCCCAGCTCAGTGTGGCCGTCATTCAAGCCGAAGCCTATGCCAATTTAGAAACCCTAAATCAGCAGTTAGAAGCCCTAGAACAAACCCGCAGCAATCTGATTGCCATCACTGGCCACGAGCTACGAACTCCCCTATCCACCATTCGGATTTGTTTGGAAAGCATTTTTACAGAACCCGATATGCCAGCGGACATGCGGCAGGTGATGCTGCAAACCGCGATGGAAGATTCTGACCGTATGCAAAAATTGGTCCAGGACTTTCTCACCCTCTCCCGTTTAGAAAGTGGCCGCATTGAATGGAATTTAGAATCCCTATCCCTCAATGAATGTGTGGCTCTGGCCCTGAGCAGTCGACGATCTAACAACAACTGCTCCAACCTCACCGTCAGTATCCCAGAAGAATTACCGCTAATTCGAGGCGATGGTGAATGGATTGTTGAGGTGCTGACAAAACTCTTGGACAACGCCTGTAAATTTACAGAGCCAACCGGCACCATCTCTATCCAGGCAAGCGTTAAAGACAATTCCCAGATAGAAGTCTCGGTCAGCGATAGTGGGCGAGGTATTGAACCGGAGCGGCTAGAAACGGTTTTTGAACGGTTCTATCAAGAAGAAGGCGCGCTTCGTCGTTCAGTAGGTGGTACCGGTTTAGGATTGGCCATTTGTCGTCAAATTGTTGAAGCCCAGGGCGGTAAAATTTGGGCCATGTCAGCGGGTAAAAAGCAAGGCACGCAGATCTACTTCACCCTGCCTATCGCCTTACAACAATCCCACCAAAGACCCCAAAAGCGCCCAGGGAAAAAATCAGTCCGTACCAAAAAGATCCTGAGTAATTAACACGAAACTAATTGGAGGTGGAGCTAGGTAACGGTTGACCAAACGTCAACGGCTCAGGTGGTTGAATTTGCACAATCGTCCGATTGCCAGCAGGCTGTTGGATAGTCTCCCACACTAGCTTCGAGGCTTCATCAGCCTGTTCAACGTCAGCCAGGGAAAGCTCGACCGGAGCGAGACCTTCCGTCAACGTTGCAGACGCAGGCAGATCCGGTATGGGCTCATCAGCCACAGACTCTTCTACTACGGGAGACACCTCTGCTGCAGGCACAGACACAGCAGCGACGACAGGAGCCTCTTCAATGACAGGAACGTCTTCAATCTCAGGAGTAATCTCAGGCTCAGGAACAGGCTCAAGGTCAGGGACAGCCTCAACAGCTACATCCACCGGCGCACTCTCTGGCAAAGCACTCTCTGGCAACTCGGTCACCTCAGAAATCTCAGGCTTGGGGTCACTGGCACCGCTAATGTCTGGCAAGCTAGGACGATTGCTTTCGGGAGCCGCAGCCACTGGCGTCACAGGAATGTTGATTTCAGACGTATCTAACTCAGATTGCTCAAGTTCTGGCACCGTCATCGGGGGTAGGTCTGGCACCGTTGCGATCGCAGCAGGGGATACAGCGTCCACCCCATCTACATCTACATCCACAGCAACCTCATCCACAGCAACCTCATCCACAGCAGCAACCTCATCCACCAAACCCGAGTCTGTAGGTAGGTCCTCCAGCGGCGGCACACTCACCACCGCAGAAGACTCAGCATCGTAGGGGTCAATGGGTAACGCTGTCGTCGTTGTGGGTTTATCAGGCAGTTGCAGATTCGCCGCCGACAGACTCACATCCCCAGAAGCATTCGGCGCTGACACAGCAGGAGAAACCGCTACGGACGTATCACTATCGGCAATCAGAGGACGAAAACGCCAGTGACGCAGACCGTCACTATCATCAAATTGAATATCAGCCTGATCAGGCGCTAGGACAATGTCTGGGGCTAACTCAATAACCACCCTCACCTGGTCTGGAGTGTGCTGCGCCACCCGGATAGCCTGCACAGAACCGTTATAGATTTGCTCCGGCTCAATCGTACCGATTTCCGTATCCGGGATATCGAGCACCAAACGCGGAGGTTCCGACAGTAAAAAGAACTGGGGAAATACCGTATCTGACAACGAAAATGTCAGTTCGCTCGTGGCCGTATCAAAGGCCCAATCATTTAGCCCTTCTGCCAAAGCTGGTGAGATCGCAAGTGCGAGGGTAGCCAGACTCCCCCCAAAACACTGGTAAAAACGGCGCTTGAACCCCATAGGCCTGATCCGCAGAACTCCAATAACACGATTAAAGGTTAAAGCATACGGCAATTTGTCAAGCATGACCCATATTTTTGATAAAAATTCCCCACGTATCGTAGATTCATCCGCCATGATAGTGAAGTCAATCAACTGACTCCTCCCAAATCCGCAAATCAAGGAACACACCCCCGATGGAAATGCATGAACTGCTAACACTTATTTTGCTGTTGAGTCCTGGTTTATTACTCTCAGCCTTAGTCATGTCCGCCATGGCATTTGGCGGTTAGATTAGCGCTATTCGCTAGGTTTCTGGATTGGATTTATTTACAAACACAACAAGCAAACAGGTGAGGTATTTGCCATGGTGATGGTCGAGTCCACAATGCTAGCGCTTGGAACCAAGGCTCCAGCATTTGCATTAGCAGATGTTGTGTCTGGAGACACGATTACCCTCGAGACATTCACAGACAGCAAGGCATTGTTAGTCATGTTTATGTGCGTGCACTGTCCCTTTGTGAAACACGTGGAGCAGGAACTCGCCAAAATCGGGCATGACTATGTGGATAAGAGCTTGGGGATAGTGGCCATTAGCTCTAACAGTGTTGCCACCCATCCCCAAGACGCGCCTGAACACATGAAAACCCAGGCAGCAACCCAAGGGTTCACGTTTCCCTATTGTTACGACGACACCCAAGCTGTCGCAAAAGCCTACCCCGCAGCCTGTACTCCCGATTTTTTCCTGTTTGATGCCGACTTCAAACTGGCCTATAGAGGACAGCTGGACGATAGCCGCCCTGGCAATGACAAACCGGTAACCGGTAAAGACTTGCGCGCGGCCATTGATGACGTTTTAGCAGGGCAGCCCCTGGGTAACCAACAGGTTCCCAGCATTGGTTGCAACATCAAGTGGGTGCCAGGACAGGCCCCAGATTATTTTGGCAATTAAGCGCTGGGCTACGCCATCAAATCGACCCTAGGGCTAAAGGATTCAATGGCGCGAAGTTTCTCATAGAGTTCAGATTCTTGATCACTGAGTCGTTGGGGCACAGCAACCTCTATTTCGACAATTTGATCGCCACGCTCCTGCGCACCACGACCATAGCCCTTACCTGCCAACCGTAATTTTCGCCCAGACTGAATACCAGCTGGAATGGTCATTTGCACAGGGCCATCCAGGGTTGGTATGGTCACCTGCCCCCCCAATACAGCTTCGCTAGGGGTAATCGGCAAATGACAGACAACGTCTCGCCCCTGCACCTGTAAAAAGCGATGGGGCTCCACAACAATATTGAGGTAGAGATCGCCACCGTTGATGCCTTGCCCCCTCAGGCGAATACGCTGCCCTGTGACCATGCCAGGCGGCATATCGACCTCTAACGCCCGCCCATCTTCCAGTCGTACCCGCTCAGCCCCACCTTGAAACGCCCGCTCTAAAGGAACCTGAAGCAACGCCTCCGCATCACGAGTCTGGGACTGCTTGGGAGATTTCTGAGGTTTCTGGACTTGTTTGGGTGGAGGCTTAGGCACCTCCTGGCGATTGAGGAGCTGATCGACAAAGTGGTTGAAGTCTTCTAAATCTCGGTAATCAGCCTCAGACTTTTGCTGTAGCCAGTAGCGTCGGTAGTCATCATACTGAGCCTTGCGATCGGCATCGGAAAGCATTTCATAGGCTTCATTCAAAGCCTTAAAGCGTTCCTCTGCCTCTTGATCACCAGGATTTAAGTCAGGATGAAACTGTCGAGCAAGTCTACGATAGGCCTGTTTAATCGCTTGAGCATCAGCACTCTGAACGATGCCGAGAATCTCATAGTAGTCTCGAAAATTTTGCATAGTCTAGTGTGGCCGACTTACAAGCGTTCGTCTTGGTCGCCCCAGTCATCGTCGTTGTAACGTGGCGAATTGTTATTGGGAGGTCGACCAGAATTGCCGGAATATCCTTGAGATGGCGCTTTGGAAACATCGCTGGGTTTATCTGCCCAAGGGTCATCATCCACAGGGGTATCGGTATTCCAACGATTGCCGCCAGACGATGGATTAGTTGGATAGCCCCCGCCGGACGGCGCTGGGTAACCAGAATTAGGTTGATACCGGCTTGAGTCGGAGTTTCCCCTGGCTGCATTCTCAGGTGCCACATCTGGCTGATAACGACCCGCATCATATCTCGCATCACCCGCATCATAGGATGGACGAGACGAATTAGCGCCTTGGTTATAACCCCTCTGCTGCTGACTGTAAGAATCTTGGGAATAGCCTGGCTGGCCATCTCGCTGAGCATAATCCTGGGATGACGAACGGTCACCATAGAACTGATCGGACTGGGAAGATGACGGCCAACTATCAGACGTATTTTGAGACGGCGGGGAAGATGCCCTGCCTAAGTTATTTCTAGAATCCGTTTCCCAGCCTGGATTGCGAGGGGTGCTATTGTCCCACCTGGATTCACCACCCGATGAGGTGTAATCACCCTGGCCATAGCTTTCTTGACGATTAGAGCCCTGGTCATAACGGTTTTGACGATCTTGACCGTAACGGCTCTGGTCATAGGCTTGATTGCCATAGGTCTGGCTATCATTTTTGCCGTAGCTGTCTCGACCGTAGCTGTCCCGAGTCGGCTGCCGGTCGTCATAGGCATCTGCACCATGACGACCCTGATCTATCTGGCCATAACCACCCTGGTCGTAACCACCCTGGTCGTAACGACCTTGGCCATAACCACCCTGGTCGTAACGACCCGGCTCACTGCGAGGCTGATCATAGGCATCTTGACCATAGCGGCCCTGACCCTGACCATAGTTATCCCGTGGGGCAGCATCATAGCCAGAACCCTGGTTGCCGTTATAGCCACCGCGTGGAGAATCATACCGCTGATTTCCAGCCCCGCCTTGCCCAGCTGGCGCCCGGCTCCAGCTATCATCCCAATCATCCCAACCGCTACGGTTGTCACGGCGGCCCGCAGACCAGCTGGGGCTATCCCACTGGCTTTGCTGCCCATTCCAGTCATAGTCACGACGATAGTAATCATCGTCATCTTCAAAGGCCTTCTTGATGGTGTCACCAATTTGGCTAAAGATATTGCCATCGTCGCTATCTGCGTCGTACAGATAGGCTTCGCGATTTAGTTCGTACAGTTCATCCTGCAATTCGGACTGAATCATGTCGATCATGCGCTCATCTTCACGTTTGAGGGCATCGCGCAAATCTTGAATCAGATTGTCAATCCGGCGTTTGCGATCGCGCGCAAACTGCAAGCCAAAATCAATGGAAACACTCCGCATGGCCCTTTCCGCCTGAAATGTAAGCGTTTCAGACCGATTTCGTTTTTCAATGCGTTCTCGCTGCCCCCGGTCCACATCGGCAAATTCTTCCGCTTCCCGCAGCATCTGCTGAACATCGTCTTCAGACAAATTCGACGCTTCTTGCACCGTAATGCTCTGCTCACGGCCGGTGGTTTTATCCATGGCCGACACCTGCAAAATCCCGTTGGCATCAATATCAAACGACACCTGCACCTGGGGAATACCGCGCGGAGCGGGCGGAATACCCATCAGCTTAAAGCGACCCAGGGATTTATTATCCACACCCATTTCCCGTTCGCCCTGGAGCACGTGAACTTCCACAACAGTTTGATTATTTTCAGAGGTGGAAAACACATCGGAGCGCCGCACCGGAATAGTGGTGTTGCGGGGAATCACCTTTTTCATCACACCGCCAATGGTCTCTAAGCCTAAGGACAGGGGCGTGACATCCAGCAGCATGATGTCCTTGACTTCCTCAGTCAAGATACCGGCCTGAATCGCGGCCCCCACACCAACCGCCTCATCGGGGTTTACATTCTGGCTAGGTTCCTTGCTCAGCATGGAGCGCACCAGCTGCTGCACCATGGGCATCCGACTAGAGCCACCCACCAATACCACCTCATCAATCTGAGATGGGGATAGCCGAGCGTCATTCATCGCCTGCTGTACAGGGGCACGCAAGCGACCCAGGAGATCGGCACAGAGGGTTTCAAAGTGCGATCGCGACAGTTTTTTCTCAATATGCTTTGGCCCATCGGCGGTCGCCGTAATAAACGGCAGGTTAATCTCCACCGTCGGCAAGCCCGAAAGCTCCACTTTGGCTTTCTCAGCCGCTTCAGTCAGACGTTGCAGAGCTTGGCGATCTCGACGCAGATCTACCCCTTCAACCTCTAAAAATTCATCGGCTAGCCAATCAACGATTTTTTTATCAAAATTGACACCTCCTAACTGGGTGTCACCGCTGGTGGATTTAACCTCAAACACCCCGTTACGCACATCCAAAATGGACACATCAAAGGTGCCGCCACCCAGGTCAAATACCAAAATAGTTTGGTTGAACTGCTGCTCTAACCCATAGGCAAGCGCCGCCGCCGTGGGCTCATTAATAATTCGCTTCACCTCTAAGCCAGCAATGCGTCCGGCATCTCGAGTAGCCTGACGTTGGGCATCGTTGAAATAGGCAGGTACGGTGATCACAGCACCCGTCACCGGTTGGCCCATGTAGCGACTGGCCTCTTCCGCCAGCTTACGCAGCACCATGGCCGATACTTCTTCGGGGGCAAAGTCCTTATCTAGACGAGGGCAGCGAATTTTAATATTGCCAGCATCATCCTTACGCACAGTGTAGGGAACGCGCTTTGAGTCGGAGCTCAGCTCCGTATACTTACGCCCCAGATAGCGTTTGACGTTATAAAACGTGTTTTGGGGATTAAGCACCGCCTGCCGACGGGCCATCTGCCCCACCAAGCGCTCACCCTCTTTGCTAAACGCCACTACAGAAGGGGTGGTACGCATTCCCTCCATATTGGCAATGACCACCGGTTTGCCACCTTCGATGACTGAGACAACTGAGTTGGTAGTACCGAGGTCAATACCGACGACCTTTCCCATCCGCTAGGTTTCTCCCACTGCGCCTGTAGAGGCGATAATCGCCGTCTACACAATTAAACATATATATAGTAGTCACTTAGTAGTCTAAGCCACTATTGTGCTGTAGCTTAACCGCATGTACACACCATCATAATGGTCTGGTTAGGATAGAGTTGTCTATTCCAGAGAACCGTCTATATCTAGTTCGAAATCTCTGATAGTATGGAATTCGCAAGCGGATGTGGCGGAATTGGTAGACGCGCTAGGTTTAGGTTCTAGTGTCTTCGTGACGTGAAGGTTCAAGTCCTTTCATCCGCATCATAGACCCCGGTTTTCAATGAAAGCCGGGGTCTTTCTATAATCGGTTGCAAATTCTGTAACCTGGCTTAGCTATGGATAGTCTCCGCCCATACTGGGAGCAATCACCCAAGAGGAGCCGAAACAATAACCATGGCAACGTCAATCAAAACGAGTCTAGCGATTCTTGTGGCAGTAGCTAGTGTGGCTAGCTGTGGTGCCGCCAGCGATTTGAGCTCCAAAGCAGGGGCTCCCATGGAGTCAAGAGCAGTCACCGAATCTGCAAGCATTTTGGCAGACCAAGCAACAGGCCAAGAAGAATTAGCCCAAGCCGCTGCCACCGCAGAATCAGATGCCAGTAGACCTGATGAGCCCCCCAATGACGCCGATGTCACCTCAGGGCAACCTCAATTAATCAAGCGGGCTCAGCTCAGCTTAGTGGTGGATTCGATAGATGACAGCCTGAAGAACGCCTCACAGCTGATTCGAGCTCAGCAGGGCGATATTTTAGACCTACAAGACAATCAGATAGAGGCCATCCAACGGACGGCCTATTTGCGCATTCGAGTGCCCCAGGCAAATTTGGACCCCCTATTGGCAGCGTTAGGTGAGCTGGGTACGGTACAACAACAGGGGCTGAGCGCAGAAGACGTATCCACCCAAATTGTTGATGCCCAAGCTCGACTGCGCAACCTGCGTAAGTCGGAAGAGTCGTTGCTCAAAATTATGGAGCGCTCCGGTGAGATTTCCCATGTGTTAGAAGTCTCGCGAGAGCTGGGTCGCGTTCGCGAACAGATCGAGCAAATTGATGCTCGCGTACAAACCCTGCAAACCCAAGTGCGTTATTCCACGGTTGATTTGACCCTAGCAGCCGCTGTGGCTGCACAGCCAATTGGTCGGCCCCTGGGCGAAACCATTGGTACAACATGGCGTGACGCCACCCAGTCGGTAGGCGATCTGACGGTGGGGTTAATGCAGTTAGGGTTGTGGCTGCTGGCCTACAGTCCCTATGTGTTGATAGTAGCCATTGCCGCTGTCTTGGGTTATCGCACCATTCGGCGTAGACCGAGTGCTTGACCCTGAAGAACGCCCTGGTTGTGTCAGACGCAGATGATCACTGCCGGTGATCCTATAAAACCGGGTTGCTTAAGCCAGCCCATAGTAGTCTTTGTACCAAGCGACAAATCGTTCAATGCCCACTTCTAAGGGAGTACTGGGGGCAAAGCCAACATCAGCGGATAGGTCGGCTACATCAGCGTAGGTAGCCGTTACGTCTCCTGGCTGCATTGGCATCATTTCTTTGACAGCCGTCTTACCCAGTACCTGCTCAATAATTTCGATAAACCGCATCAGCTCGACCGGGCTGTGATTGCCAATGTTATAGAGCTTGTAGGGCGCAGCTGTACTAAAGTCCTGATCTGAAATGGGTTTGGGTAAATGTCGCATTACCCGCACCACACCTTCGACAACATCATCAATATAGGTGAAGTCCCGCTGCATTTTGCCGTGGTTATAAACTTGGATGGGTCGGTCGTTTGCGATCGCATCCACAAACTTAAAGTACGCCATGTCCGGTCGTCCCCAAGGCCCATAGACCGTAAAAAACCGCAGCCCCGTCGTCGGTAAACCATATAAATGACTATAGGAATGGGCCATTAACTCATTTGCTTTTTTAGTCGCCGCATACAGCGACACCGGATGATCAACATTGTCAGTTGTAGCAAACGGCACCTGACGGTTCGCCCCATACACAGAGCTCGACGACGCATAGACCAAATGCTCCACACCACCGTGGCGGCATCCTTCCAATACGTGAATAAAACCAGCCAAGTTACTATCCGCGTAGGCATAGGGATTCTTGAGCGAATAGCGCACTCCCGCCTGAGCCGCCAAATGAATCACCCGATCAAACGACTGCGCTCGAAACAAATCGTCTACCTTACCTCGATCGGCTAAATCCAAAGATACAAATGAAAAAGAAGGGTGAGGCAACAGCTGAGCCAGCCGGTCTTGCTTCAGAGACACATCGTAATAGTCATTGAAGTTATCAATGCCATGCACAACATATCCATCAGCCAACAGCCGTTGTGCCACAAAGTAACCAATAAAGCCGGCTACACCCGTTACTAAAACATTCATATACAACCCAATTCCGTCAAACGTGCCTATTTACAGGGTATCTTTCCCCTGACCATACCCAAATGTGAAACGAATTTAGCCTACCGGCAAAATCATCCTCAAAATGTACAGCGAAGAGAGCGCCTCAACCTCTGAGACAAACTATAGAATCACTTCAGAAACTTACCCAAAGATTTAGAATTCGTCCTTCAAAAGACACGCAGTAAAAATAAAACTATTCCTAATTTTTTGTATACACTTTATCCTGATCAAGAATATAGTTTCAGCAGTGCATGTAGACCGACACAAAGCGCCATAGAGTGCTTTAAATAGTCAACGTCATACTCTCAATAAGGCCTGATAGACAGACATCATCCGCTTCATTTAAAAGTATCTCCATAAGGCTAGCAGCATCTTTTTTTGACGAGGAAACAACTGTTCTACATCAGTGCTAGGATTGCCAGAGAACAAATGTGAAAGAAGTAAGAAGGACGTAGTTGTAAATGCAAGAAATTGACAAGTTAATATCCTTTGATGGGCGGGATATTCGACTTAAAGTGGGTCTTTTCGCACCCCAGGCAGGTGGTTCAGTCCTAATCGAGTCTGGAGAAACCGCTGTATTAGTGACCGCAACCCAATCCAACCCACGTGCCGGCATCGATTTTCTACCGTTGCTGGTAGATTACGAAGAGCGACTCTACGCAGCTGGTCGTATTCCGGGTGGATTTTTACGCCGAGAAGGACGTCCCCCTGAGCGGGCAACCCTAGTCAGTCGACTGATCGACCGCCCCATGCGTCCCCTCTTCCCATCCTGGATGCGGGACGATATCCAAATCGTGGCCACCACCCTCTCCATAGACCATGATGTTCCCCCGGATGTTCTAGCAGCAACAGGCGCATCCATCGCGACCCTACTAGCCCAGATTCCGTTTTACGGTCCCATGGCGACTGTTCGGGTCGGGTTAATCGGAGATGACTTCATCATCAACCCCACCTATAAAGAGAATGAAGATGGAGATTTAGACCTGATCGTCGCCGGGTCTCCTGATGGGGTGATCATGGTTGAAGCGGGCGCTAACCAGCTCCCTGAACAGGATGTGATTGAAGCCATTGACTTTGGCTATGAAGTTGTCCGCGACATCATCCAAGCTCAGAAAGACCTAATGGCTGAATTGGGGATTGAACCCGTTACCCTGCCACTGCCCGAAGCCGATCCTACCCTGGCAGACTTTTTGGCAAATAAAGCCACCGATGGCATTAAAGATGTTTTGAAACAGTTTGAGCTGGCAAAGCCCGAGCGGGATGAAAAGCTTGATGCCCTGAAAGCAGAAATTAGTGAGCAGATCGCTGAATTAGACGAAGATAACCCCATCAGCGTTGCGGTATCTGAAAATAGCAAAGCCTTTGGTAATGCGTACAAGGCCTTAACCAAAAAGCTGATGCGGGCTCAAATTCTTGAAGAAAGTGTGCGCGTCGATGGGCGTAAGCTCGATGAAGTCAGACCCATTAGCTGTCGCACCCAGGTTTTACCCAATCGTGTCCATGGCACTGGTCTATTCCGTCGAGGGCTGACTCAGGTCATGTCGGTCGTCACTCTGGGCACCCCAGGCGATGCCCAGATGACCGATGATCTTCATCCCGATGATGAGAAGCGATATCTCCATCACTACAACTTCCCTCCCTACTCGGTAGGGGAGACTCGACCCATGCGCTCGCCAGGACGCAGAGAAATTGGTCACGGTGCATTGGCTGAACGGGCACTCCTCCCCGTATTGCCACCCATGGCTGACTTTCCCTATGTCATCCGAGTCGTATCTGAGGTACTGTCCTCTAACGGTTCCACCTCCATGGGCTCAGTATGCGGCTCCACACTATCGTTGATGGATGCTGGTGTCCCCCTAAGCAAACCCGTCAGCGGTGCGGCCATGGGATTGATTAAAGAAGGCGATGAAGTCCGGATTCTAACCGATATCCAGGGCATTGAAGACTTCCTCGGAGACATGGACTTCAAGGTTGCCGGTACTGACACCGGCATTACAGCCCTACAGATGGATATGAAAATCACCGGGCTACCGATGGAGACCATTGCGGAAGCCATCAATCAGGCTAAGCCAGCACGGCTGCATATCCTGTCCAAAATGATGGAGGCCATCAACTCTCCTCGCACAGAGCTGTCCCCCTACGCGCCCAGATTACTCACCTTTAAGATCAACCCAGAGATGATCGGCATGGTGATTGGTCCTGGCGGTAAGCAAATCAAGAGCATTACCGAGGAAACCGGTGCCAAGGTTGATATTGCCGATGACGGCACTATCACTGTTTCGTCGATTGATGGAGCAGCGGCTGAGCGAGCCCAAGCGCTGATCGAAGCTATCACCTTCAAACCTTCAGCCGGGGATGTCTATGTGGGTAAGGTCACCCGGATTATTCCCATTGGCGCTTTTGTAGAATATCGCCCTGGTAAAGAAGGGATGATTCATATTTCCCAACTGGCCGACTACCGAGTCAATAAGGTTGAGGATGAGGTCAACGTGGGTGAAGAAGTGTTGATTAAAATCCGTGAAATTGATGGCCGTGGCCGGGTCAATCTCACACGTCTCAACATTCACCCAGATGAAGCAGCCAAAGCCAGAGAAGCTGCAGGACTCGCTCCCGAATAAGCGTTAACCGCTTAAGACGTGTTCGCAAGCAGACGCTGGAGGTCCTTCTCCAGCGTCTGCTTGTTTTTACTAGATCTGCCAGATCCGCTAGGCCAGTGGCCCCGCACGTCATCAATTACAGCAGCTAACCCAATTCGCCATCGCCCTTGGCATATCACCTCATTGGAAACTATGCGTCCGTCAATGGCTACGGAGGTACTTTTAAGGGAACATTTGCGCTGAGTTAAGGTTTCTCGGTACGATGCTGGATGCACTGTCGCGAGCGAAATGAAACATCCGTGCGAAGAATTGTTATCGCTGGTAATTGGAAAATGCATAAAACCCAAGCGGACAGCTTGGCGTTTTTGAACGGGTTTTTGCCCCAACTGGAGGCCACACCTGAGCATCGAGAAGTTATTCTATGTTCTCCCTTTACGGCCCTGACCTCACTATCTAAAACCCTCCATGGAGCACGGGTGATGGTTGGGGCTCAGAATGTGCACTGGGAGTCGTCTGGTGCCTACACAGGTGAGATTTCTGGGGAAATGCTCACAGAGATTGGAGTACGCTACGTTATCGTCGGCCATAGCGAACGACGCGAATATTTTGGGGATACGGATGAAACCGTAAATCTGCGGCTAACAGCGGACCAAGCAGCCGGGCTCACACCGAGTTTGTGTGTTGGCGAAACCAAACAGCAGCGGGATGCAGGCGAAACTGAAACCCATGTCGTCAATCAGATCCAACGGGGCTTAGCGGGTATAGATCAAAGCAAGTTGATTATTGCCTACGAGCCGATCTGGGCTATTGGCAGCGGCGATACCTGCGCCTCGGAAGAAGCGAACCGAGTATGCTGGCTAATTCGTTCTCAGCTGGCTAACAAAGACGTACCCATTCAGTATGGTGGCTCCGTCAAACCTGGCAATGTGGATGAAATCATGGCCCAGCCTGAGATTGATGGGGCACTGGTCGGGGGTGCGAGCCTAGAAGCCGATAACTTTGCCCGTATTGTTAATTACAAGTAGGGTCAGGAGCAAGCAAGTTCAGAGGCTATCGTTAACGGTCTAGTAGGCTAGGCCGGATTGATTCTGGGCGTCTGGTGTCAGCAGGCTGATCGCTACTAACGCAGTAATGGGCGTGAACGTAGATGCGATCGCGACCTTGCTGTTTAGCATGGTAAAGGGCTAAATCGGCAGCCTGCAACAGATCCTGGGAATCCAGATCATGATGAGGCACAACCGTGGCAATGCCCATGGTAAGGGTAACAGTCTCTCCTACACCAGACGTGCAATGGGGCAGAGCGGCTTGGGCCAACTGGTTCTGAATTGCCAAAGCTACATTGTGGCCACCTTCGGTATCTGTGTTGGGTAACACCACAGCAAATTCTTCCCCTCCGTAGCGGGCCACCAGATCCGCCGGTCGACGAATACAGCACATGAGCACGTCACTCACCTGGGATAAGCAGATATCCCCTGTCGGATGACCGTAGTAATCGTTGTAACGCTTGAAATAGTCGATGTCGCACAGGATTAGCGTCAGTGGTTGCCGCTCACGGGCTAAACGCTGCCACTCAGCCTCAAAATAGTGATCAAATCGTCGGCGATTGGCCAGGCCTGTCAGACTATCGGTCAGAGCTAGGGCTTGAAGTTCGTGCTTTTTCTGTTTTAGCGTTTCATGACGTAAACAATGATCCAGGGCAATCGCCACCTCATCTACCAATATCTTCACTTGCTCTTGCTGGGTCAATGACCATCGACTAGCCTCATCTTTACGTCCTATGGCCACTAACCCCCAAGGCTCATCAGCCGCAGCTCCCTGCAGCTGATGAGCGTGCATCAGGTGAATGGGGACCAAAAGCCATGCCCCCGGATACTGACTCAGCCATTCTTGACACATCGGCTGCTGCTGCAATGCTTGCTCATCCACAGCAATCGGAAATGACTGTCCTTGCTGTGCTGCCGCAATTTCCAACCCCAGATATATGTTTAAGGCAGCAGCAGCATTATCATCCAGAATGGGGTGCTCGGCTGGATTGACCGTGCTACAAACACCAGGTCCTTTCTCCAAAATAAAGACCCAATCAGCCTTAAAAAAATCCATGAGCTCCTGAACAGCAACTCGATGAACATGGTGAACGTCCAGGACTCGATGAATACGTTGAATGGTTTCCCGCAAGCAGATTTGTTGTTGCAATAGCTGCTGCAGCTGTTGGGTATGGCTCAAACTATGATCAGAGTTGGGATAAGCGGCCATCCTTAGGGAAGGGACAAAGCGTTGACTAAATTGCTTGATACCAGGAGTCAAGGCACTCCTGCACTTAGACCATCCCTGCTCGACCAACACGGAAGGGCTTAAGAAAGCGAATAGGGTCTGTAGCTGGTTGATTGTGTGCCCCAAAGACGTGTCGTAATACATAAGAATGCCCAGGAACAAAAGAAGTTCAAGCAACGACAACATCCATTAATTCGCACCAGCCTTGAGGGCCAATGCTTTAGGGTGATGTCTACATACAATCCCCACAACCTGAATGTGCTGAGCTAGGCATGGCTTTCACAAGGCCAATAATATCGACCAGTGCAAAAAGCAAATTACCTCAAGCCGCTTACCTCAAAGCATTTAACGACATACTATTAGCTGACCTTAGAACCCAACAGGGCTGAAAAACAAGCCATTAGTAGAGTAGATACAGGGAAATGTTGCTATTTTTCGTATCCGCTGCTTAAGCAAAAGCGGTACCCACTGACGGTCCAACAGCAACATGATTGGACTATAAGTATTATTCTCAACTCTATGAACTTCTATCGTAGAAAGACTGAAATCAACGGGAGCTACCGTACCAGGTGCTAGAGCCAAACCCGTCAAACGATTGCTATGACTAGCCTTCACAATTAGAAGCTGGGCCTTAGAGAATACTTGATAATTAAAGAAATTGTTAAAAATAATTAACTAATATTAACTTTTAGCGCTGTGTTCTCTTCTCTAGGTGAGTGCACACGGCTAAAGTTTCAAAAAGTGATCCAGACCCGCCACTAAAGACGGAGGCCAGCGACGTACATGCTGTACCCAGTCAAGGTCGGTGTAGCGTCGATCGAGGCCACGGGCAGCTGCCCACTGGCTTTCGGCTTCTCCACGATTGCCCGTCTCCCATAGAACTGCGGTCAGGGCAGCGCGCACATCCGCATAGTTCGGGTATTTGCGCGCCAGGCTTTTGAGCACTTGGAGGGATTTACCATGGTCACCGACCTCAAACAGCGCAATTCCATAGTTGGCATAGCCCAGGGAAAAACTTGGCTGAATGGTAATTGACTGCTCATAATCTTTGAGCGCAGCGTTCCAATCTCCTTGACCGCCTTTGGCATTACCGCGATTGTTATAGGCAGCAGGGTCATCGGGGGATAGCTTCAGCACTCGATTGTAATCATCAATAGCTGCCTGCCACTTGCCCACGGCTTCATAGGCAGCACCGCGATTGAGATAAGAGTCAGGCTGTAGTGGAGCGAGGGCAATGGCTTGATCGTAATCGCTGATGGCCGCTTCAATTTTATTTTGGCTGACTCGCACATTGCCCCGGTTGCTCCACAGTGCGGGCTCATCAGGTAATGCGTCGAGAAGCTGAGTCCAGACAACTTCAGCCAAGTCAAACTTACCTTTGCTGGTCAGTTCAAACGCCTGTTTACGCAAATCGCCCACAGTCGTCTGAGTGGCGGCTGTGGCTGGCAAAGAGATAGAGGTGAATCCTAGCCAGAGTCCAAGGGCAATCGCAAATAACCAGCGCATAGTGTGCAAAGAAGTTTCCTTTAATAGCTTAAAACGGATTGATCTACCCTTGCAGCCACTGCCGCCATATCTATGGGTGCAATAGGATTTGGTCATGGTCCACATGGGCCATCCAACCACCTGGAAACGGATCGGTCTGGGTGCGATTGGGTGCATCGGCCAACGCTACCAGTTTCTCAATATGCTCAAAGTTGAGCTGCTTGGACAGCGCTACCTGTAACAATCGCCGCGCCACCCGCCGCTGCAACGCTAACGGAGCTGCCCTAAAGAGTGGACGATGGATGCACCAACCACCTTCGTACGGTGCGACCACAGCAGCATAGAGTTGCTCGGTCTGGGTGTCTAGGTAGGTGACCTCAGCGGTAAAAATTTCTGCCGTCTGGGCCAGGATGGTTTCTACATTAGGGTTAAAGTGCGATCGCAAATAGGGCATCAGCTCCTGACGAATGCGATTACGACGATACTGCCAGTCATCATTAGAACTGTCATGCCAGACCGCCAGGTTCAGATCACGACAAAATTGTCCTGTCTCCTGGCGGGTCAGTTGCAAAAGGGGGCGAGTCACCAAAATATCTGCATGGTCTTGATCCAGAGGCCGCTGCCAGCTCAACGCCTGAATTCCATCGGCTCCGCTACCACGCAATAGGTTGTAAAGCACTGTCTCAGCTCGATCAGTCGCTGTATGGCCCGTAACTACCCAGTGATAGCCATGGGTCCGGGCTAGGTTTGCAAACACTCGATAACGCCAAGTACGGGCCGCTGCTTCAGTTTTTTCTAATGCTTGAGCTTTTTCAATAAAGCAAGCAATCTCCCAACCCTCTGCCAGTTTTAAAACATGGGCCGCATTCTCAGCAGAATCCTCCCGCCAGCCATGATCGCAATGGACTATCGCCAACTGCCAGCCCCACTGCGCCCTGAGGTCAAAAAGCAGCGTAGCCATACACAACGACTCCTGCCCCCCAGACACAGCCATCAAAATAGCGGTGTCTTTCGGGAGCAGGATCTTTGATTTCAGTAATGTATGGATTCGAGCGTGGGTAGGGGTCCAAGGCATATTGACTCTCTACCCACTCCCTAACCTACTTACCCATATCCTTTAGATCGTCAGCAACATCAGATGCCTTGTCTTTGAGGTTACCAGCTTGATTGCCAACCTGATTCACACCGCTGCGCACACGCTGCCAGAGGGGTTGAGACCCTTCTTTAGCATCGTTAGCCACATTTTTTACAGTATTACTAGCAGCATCAGTCATACCACTGAGCTTATCGGTGGCAGCACCTGCACCCCCTTGAAGCGTATTACCTACACTGTCAAAACCACCGTTGACACCATCGCCAAGACTACTGATACCACCTTGTACGGCATTACCAGCACTTCCTAAGCCACCTTTGATGCCATCCACACCTTGCTGAGCAGCACCTTGCACGTTGTCCAAACTGCCTTGAGCGACATCACCAACCTTGCCCAGGCCGCCTTTAGCAGCATCACCCATATGGCCTAAACCATCTTGAATGCTGCCAAAACCGCCTTTGGCAGCATCACTGACATTACCAAGACCGGCTTTCCCGCCACCTAAGCCACCTTTGGCAGCATCGCCGACATTATCAAGACCTCCCTTGAGATGATCTAGACCATCTTTAGCGGTAGCACCAACATTGCCCAGGCCATCCTTAGCCACATTGCCACCCTGCTTAGCCGCAGCCCAAGCAGTGCCGCCAGCCGCTACAGCACCGGCTGCTGTGGCTGTTCCAACATTACCGACACTAGATAGAGCGCCATCGGTAGTTACAGATGCCATGTTGGCATCTTTGCGACGACGAGAGCCCCAAGCCACCAGACCTAAGCAAGCGGCCGGTACAACCATCAGCCACCAAAGATTGATTCGAGTTTGTGATTTAGGGTTGCGATCGCTAACCGGTTGTTCTGCCGCTGCCGTCGCCTGATTAGCAGCATTACCAGCCACATCAGCGGCGCCCTCAATCGCATCACCAGCAACGTCAGCGGCACCTTCAACAGCCACACCAGCCGCATCAGTCGCGCCCTCCAGAGCATTACCAGCAACGCCAGCGGCACTCTGAACAGCTCCACCAGCGGCATCGGTCACGCCCTCAAGGGCATTACCAGCAACGTCAGCAGCACCTTTTACCGTATTACCAGCCGCACTGACTACACCAGCCAAAGGATTCACGGACGTCAGAGCAGATTGACCCGGTGCACCCGTCGCATAGCCCAAAAATGCCGCAACAGCCGGAGACGGTTCGCCACTATAAATCAACGAAAAAGGCTGGGAGAAAGGATAGCGGGCATCGCTGGGCAATGTCTTGTGCATCGACAATGTACGCACGCCAGCCAGATCATTTACTTGATCAACCAGGACATAGCCAATCCCATCGGTGCCAAGACCCTTAGCAATATCGGCTGCACTATCGGTCTCTAGTTGAGATGCAGTTTCGCCAGTAGCAAACTCAGCCGCCTTAAACACAGGGTAAGCGGCCAAGGCTAGGCGGGTCTCGCTGGTATCAGGCCGATCTATTAAACGAATAGGCGTATTGGGTCCACCAACTTCAGACCAATTCGTGATCTCACCCCGAAAAATTTTGGCAAACTGCTCACTGCTTAAACCACCAGTAAACGGGTTATCGGCACCCACAATGACAGCAATTTTAATGCGCTGAACATCCACAGCGGCCAGACCTTGCTCAGTTTCAGCTGTGGTCAAAGGACGACTTATGGCAGCCAGGTCAGCATCACCAACCAATAACGATTGGATAGCTCGATCGGCACCCATCGCATCGACGTTCACCTCAGCCCCGTCAAATTTACCCTCAAAACTTGTTTTGAGCGCCTCACTAATCAGAGTCATGGCATCGGAACCACTGCTTACCAAAAGTTTCGTATCGCTAGACACGGTAATGGGGGCATCAAAAGTAGCGGGGGCAGCAATGGCCGTAAAACTAAAAAGAGACGAGTAGGGCGCAACAACTGCCAACAACGCAACTGTCGCCGCCAGGGAAACGGTAGAGCGGGGCCTAAACATGTCTAAAAACCTCGTATAAGAAACGCTGACTCAACCAGCGCTGATTAGAATCGATGGCAATCTTATCGTCGTAAGAAAATCAAAATCAATACTTGACGTCCGTAAATACTCACATCAACGCGTAAAGACCTCATCTTTGAGCAATAAAACCAATAATTTGCCCTAATTTAAGCCAATACAATCAAAATCAAAAAATCTATGCCAATGTACTGCTACGTCTGGCATTACAGGAACCAGCCGTCACCATCAACGAAGGGTAGGATGAATCATCAAATTTCAGTTCTTTTGAGAAGCTTAATTCTTTTTGTAAATGCAGCGTTGTCTATAAGATTTGTCACTCAAGGAAACATCTTTCAAACGTTACGGCTTAACGTCTTCAAGACATCACGATTAAATATAGACCTGACACAGTGCTATTTCCGTAGTTTTTATCAGCTCACGTATCAAAAAATCTAAAAATAGTTCAAACCATACCCTGCTTAGAAAGTGTGTCCGGCCCTATAGTGGTTTATGCTCTTCGGTGATGCACAGGTCAATGTTTTTGTCTGCAGTTGAGGGCAATCCAAAAGCACTCTTAGCAAGCTCAGATATATGGATAACGGCACAGGTAATAAAACGACAGCTCCCAAGACCGCCAGTGGCGATTTCAGCTCCGATGAGCACACCATTAAAGGCTCAGAGCCGCCTTCAATGGCCGTTTCTGGTGAGGGTAGCCAGGCTGAGTCAGATGGCAACGCTGCTGCAGAGTCTCGTGCGGCTCTATCGGCACGCTTAAAAACATCAAAGAATGTAGAGCTATACGTATTTGAGTCCGATGCCAATAGCGATCAACAAACGTCGCCCCTTGCAGATGTTGCCTCCCTCGAAATAGAGGTAGACCAGGAACAGGACGTCTCTAACGTCTCTAAACAGCAGCTGACATTCAAGAGTGAGCAGGGTCGGCTGTTACTGATACTGCCCCCGGCTGCTGAAAAAAGTTTTACCCCCGTTGAGTGGGAAGACCTGTGCCATCAGCTAACATTGCGGCTAAATTCTGGCGATCGGTTTTTAGAGCCCAACACAACGGTGCATTTAATTGCTCGGGATCGTCTGCTGGATAGTCGTCAACTCCAAGAAATCGATCAGCTGCTGCAAACGGCTAAGCTGCGCATGAAGCGAATTTATACCCAGCGCCGACAGACCGCTGTGGCGGCCACAACGGCTGGATATTCGGTAGAGCAGCAAACTAAGTTAGAGCATCTGACCGGTGCATCTGACCAGGGGAAGGCGCTAGAAACACCCCTTTATGTGCAAATGACCGTACGCTCTGGCACAGAAATTCGCCATCCTGGTTCAATTGTGGTTTTAGGCGATGTGAATCCGGGTGGAGCCTTGATCGCGGCTGGGGATATTTTTGTTTGGGGTCGCCTGCGGGGGGTGGCCCATGCTGGCTCCGAGGGCAATGCCGCCTGCCGCATTATGGCCCTACATATGCAACCCACCCAGCTGCGTATCGCTGATCAGGTAGCTCGGGCACCCGAGAACCCCCCCACACAGTATCAGCCGGAAGTGGCCTATGTGACTCAAGGCAGCATTCGAATTGCGATCGCATCTGAGTTTGCCCAAATCCACCTCAACGCCCCGTAATCACCGTTTGCCCAAAGGCACCGTTCTGGCCTATTCGCAAGCCTTCCCTAGAAATTCCCCAGGGAAATCCCAAAAAATTTGCCATAACGTGAGACTATTGCCCTACTTGAGCCCTGTGCCCTACCAACAACACCCTCAATCGCCCGTTTAATCCATGGCTATGAACCGTATTATCGTCGTTACCTCCGGCAAGGGAGGCGTTGGGAAAACCACCTGCACCGCTAACCTGGGGATGGCCCTAGCCAAGGCAGGGAAACGCGTCGCCGTCATTGATGCTGACTTTGGATTACGCAATTTAGACCTGCTTCTGGGTTTAGAAAACCGCATTGTCTACACAGCGCTAGATGTTTTAGCAGGGGAGTGTCGACTCGATCAGGCCCTGGTAAAAGACAAGCGCCAACCCAACTTGGCTCTGTTACCTGCGGCTCAAAACCGCTCTAAGGAGTCGATTACACCAGAACAGATGAAAAAGCTGGTCAGAGCCCTGACCAAAGCCTATAACTTTGTCTTAATCGATAGCCCAGCAGGGATTGAAATGGGCTTTCGCAACGCCATTGTGGCGGCCCGCGAAGCCATTATTGTCACCACTCCCGAAATTTCTGCCGTCCGGGATGCTGACCGCGTTATTGGCCTATTAGAAGCCAATGATATTAAAGCCATGCGACTGATTATTAATCGTCTGAAGCCCGCCATGGTAGAAGCGCAACAGATGATGTCAGTCAAAGATGTGCAGGACATCTTAGCGGTTCCACTGCTAGGGGTCATTCCCGATGATGAACAGGTGGTAGTCTCCACCAATAATGGAGAACCCTTAATCCTAGATAAGGAACTTTCTAAAGCGGGTACCGCCGTATCTAATATTGCGCGTCGCTTGCAGGGGGAAAAGGTGCCGCTGATGGATTTGAGTGTGCCAAAAGATAGCTTTTTTAAGAAACTACGTCAGTTATTTAATTAGGGTTACCGAGACGGTCGATAGGCGGCGACCGTTATATCGTTGCTGATTCATAAGGTGATCTGCAACGCCACTATTTTTAATGCTCCTCGCCTTATCGGAAATGACCATGATTAGTGAATTATTTGAGAGACTCTTTGGCTCCCGTGAACCGGTAAGTCGTGATACGGCTAAGCAGCGGTTACAGTTTGTCTTAGCCCATGACCGCTCCGACATTTCACCCCAAAACTTAGAAAAGCTACGTCAAGAAATTTTGGAGGTAGTGTCGCGTTATGTTGAGCTCGACTTCGACAGCCTTGAATTTTCCCTCGAATCAGACAATCGCATGACCGCGCTGATGGCCAATTTACCCATTCGGCGGGTGCGGTCCAATCCGTTAGAACCAGATAGCCCCGTGGTGGAAACAGAACAGGAACCACGGCTGGAGATAGAAGATGGTTCCATTGAAGGTCTAGAGGAAGTCGTTGAAGAAGCCTCGGAGACCGCGGATATTCCGGCAGAGTAATTTATTCATGTCCGATTTTTGATGCAGAGACGTTCCATGGAACGTCTCTGCATCAAAAATCGGGTTATCGCCATTGGCGGTTATATTCATAGATTGCGATCGCACCCGCCGTTTGCACATTTAGGGACTCCACCCGACCATACTGGGGAATCGTTAGCGCCACGTCGCACAGGGCCAAGATATCGGTTGGAATACCCGTCAGTTCTCGCCCCAGCAGCAATAGGGTTTTAGGTGCAAAAGCATAGCCGCTGAGCGGCTGCGCCGATTTATGGACCGTCAGGGCCACTACTTGAAAGCCTACCTGCTGGCCTAGCCACGCTTTCAACTGGTCCGGTGGGCAGTAGTCCAACCGCTGCCACTGGTGGGCTGATGCCGCAATTTTACGAAACTCCCACGAATCATCTGATCTGGGCAACATTAGCTGCTCCACACCCAACACCTCACAGCTGCGGCAGAGAGCCGCCTGGTTAGTGATTTTCTCTAGCAAGGAAGCACAGACAATCAGATGGGCAGACTCCGTATGGCTCACACCGCTGCCCCCTTAGTAAGACCAAAACCCAATGCGCCTAAAGGCCCTAGTCCGCTGGCACCAGCTCCACATTCAGCTCATTCACCACCCGGCGACGTAGCGTCTCCGACTGATCACGGGGTAGCAGATCAAACACCTCGCGAAATACATCGTCGAGGTCTTCATAGCTTACGGCCCCAATGCGATCAAAGCGGACCTTGCCGCTACCGTCGATGATCAGCGTTTGGGGGACTGAGTCTTTATTAAAGTAGTAGCCTGGCTGGTCGGGCTCAAAAGCAGATTTTTCCTTTAAGGGCACAGCATCAGCAGCGATGGGCACAAAGTTTACAGCCCGACCGTAGGGAGCCTGTAGCTGAGAGATGGCAAATGAATATTCCTTACAATCGCTACTGTCATCCACATAGAAAAAGAGCAGCGCTGGTTTTTCTTTCTTGAGGGATTGGGCCAAGGTGGCGCGGGGCGGCACAATAGCTCCGTTACCGGCATAGAGGGCAAAAATATTGCCATCGTATCGGTCATCGTTAAGGCTGGCTAAGGCGGCGTCAGGAAAACACAAGGTGGGGAGCAGGAGAGTTGCGATCGCAGCCCCAACCATCAGCCAGCGACCTAGCAATCGACGAAGTTTCAACTTTCCAAACTCAAAACTACCCATCCAACTCCTGACCCACAACATCACATCACTACTATTACGCCACACAACGGACCGTCTCCCCACGGCAGCGCTAAAAAAACAGACGCTAGGTTCCCCGAAAACTCTGGATCACAGTCTGCAATTCATCCTTAGCCGCGCCGTAGTTTTCTACCGTGGTCCAAGCCACCACCTGGTAATAGTTAGTCTGACCCTCAACCGTTGTGTGCAGGTACATCACCGGCTGATTATCTATGCGTCCTTGGACTTCATACTGTAGGGCATTCATGCCATTTAAGGCGGTCATTGATGTGGGCACTTCAGTCTGCTCCTGGGTCAATCCCCGATCTAAGAAGCTTAGATACTGAGTTGCATTGTCAGAAAGACCCAGGGCACCAATGTCTGCCCCCTTGGGGTCTGCCAAAACCAGCACGTACATGGTTCTATCTTCCCGCGCAGCATACAGGTCAGCGTCAGGGCGCAAATTCTGCACATCGACCCACCCATTGGGTAGGGTTAGTTCCACATCCCTCTCTTCATTTCTTAGCTGGACCTGACCGTTAGACAAGTTTTGAATCGAAATGGCATTGATGACATCTTTGGTGCGATCACCAAAGCGATCGCAACCCGTTGCCCCCAGCAGTAAAAACGCTGACAGCCCCAACAGAGCCGGTGTTCTCAAGAAATTCAGTTTTCCTCGATGCTCAAACGTACAATCCATGGGTCTACCCCGACTTCAAAGCAATTGCTGGCATTCTATAGCGTTCGTCCCATTCTTAGAACAGCGAAGCCTAGGCCCAAGGCACAACGCCCTACTAGCCAAAGCATAAATCACATTTCCATAAAACCTTGGATTTTTGATGAGGCGAATACAGCACCTGTGTGCGCAAAACTATAATTACCGTTTGCCAAGAACGCAAGGTTATCGCTTTGACCTATGCTGGACTATGGAAATTTCTTCATAAAAACTAGAGGCCATGCTCAGAGCTGGAATCGTTGGACTCCCCAACGTAGGCAAATCCACACTATTTAATGCGCTGGTCGAAAATGCTAAAGCCCAGGCCGCTAACTTCCCCTTCTGCACCATTGAACCCAACGTTGGCGTAGTGGCCGTTCCCGGCCCCCGGCTTGCGGTGCTCGCCGAAATTTCCCAGTCCGATGATGTGGTCCCGGCCCGCGTTGAGTTTGTAGATATCGCCGGACTCGTCAAAGGGGCCAGCAAAGGAGAAGGACTGGGCAACCAGTTTTTAGCCAACATCCGCGAAGTCGATGCCATTGTCCACGTGGTCCGCTGCTTTGAAAATGACGACATCATCCATGTTGACGGCTCTATTGACCCGCTACGGGATGCCGAAATCATTAATCTAGAGCTGGCCCTAGCAGATTTAGACCAAATTGAGCGTCGGATGGAGCGGGTGAGAAAGCAGGCTCGTCGCGATAAAGATGCCCAAGCAGAGCTCGAAGTCCTAGAAAAAATTCAGCCCGTCCTAGCTGAGGGCAAGTCTGCCCGCATTGTTGAACTCGAGGACGAGGAAGAACTCCTGATTAAATCCCTAGGATTTTTAACTCGCAAACCCATCATCTATGCAGCCAACGTTTCAGAAGATGAGCTAGCGGACGGCAATGCTTGGGTTGAGCAAGTAAAAGGTCTTGCAGCCGAAGAAGACGCCCAGGTAGTCACCATTTCAGCCCAAGTAGAGGCAGAACTTCTAGAACTACCCGCCGATGAGCGCATCGACTTTCTAGAAGCCCTAGGTGTGCAAGAAGGCGGACTTAAGTCCTTGATTCGAGCCACCTACGATCTGCTGGGTCTGCGCACCTATTTCACCACCGGGCCCAAAGAAACCCGAGCTTGGACCATCATTACAGGCATGTCTGCACCCCAAGCGGCAGGCGTCATCCACACGGACTTTGAACGCGGCTTTATCCGAGCAGAAACCATCGCCTACCAGGACCTGGTGGACCACGGTTCCATGAACGCTGCCAAGGAGAAAGGCCTGCTGCGCAGTGAAGGTAAGGAGTATATCGTCCAAGAAGGCGACGTCATGCTGTTTAGGTTCAATGTCTAAAGCAGCGATGCAGACGAACAATAATGCCCCAGATGACAGCAGCCTGCACCTCAAGCGGCCCTGTCTGCTAGTGGCCGATTTGGAGCGATCCTTAACCCTGTACCGTGACTGTTTAGGATTTCGGCTGGACTATGTGGGCAACGCCGATCCAGAGTCTTATCTGTACCCGGTATTTCAGCTACCGGCAAAGGCACAGCTACGATTCGCCGCCCTCAGTACCGAGCAAGAGCCCCGCGCTTTGGCCCTAACCGAGGTCAAGGGGATTACCCTACCCGCGCCCCCTAGCCCCTATCGGGGTGCCACCGTTATTCGGGTGCCGACCTTAGCATCAGTCCTACCTCAGCTACGAGCGCTGGGCCTCTCACCGATTACCGCCAGCTCATTTTCCACGCCCCCTCGACTCACTTTTACTGAGCAGGCTGTTTGCGACTTTGACGGACACCTAATTGTGCTGTACGAGGTGCAACAAACAGCGGGTTCCTAGCCATGGGTGCAACGGTTCTAACAACAATCTCTAAACTTACAGATTAAAATCTACGGGTAGAGACTATCTATCCTTGGCAGATCCGATTAGAATCTGTCCATCGCCTTGTACGCTGGCTCGGATACTGTGGCTAATCGGTTGCTGAAATCTCCGTTCACAATTCCCCCTTGGGCAGCCCTTTCACTGATGATGAATGGGGTTCTGTTTATTGCCCTTCTAGTGGTGTGGCAAGAAAAGTCCGATGGGGGTGATCCGACTGTGCTCCCCCAGGCCAATGCGGCCCATAGCACCAGTACCCTTGTGGAGCACAGCTCTCCCTTGTCCACACTGGGGACGAAACAGCGGCTCAACTATGAACAATGGGTCACCTTGCTGGGGGATGAAATATCCACCATGGCGGCCAAAAACCCAGACCATCTGACCATTTTGCTGGGGGACTCACTGAGTCTGTGGTTTCCAACCGAGCTACTGCCCGGTCGACGGGTTTGGATGAACCAGGGCATTTCGGGTGAAAAAACCTATAGCCTGCTGGACAGGCTACATCTGCTTGATGTGGCCGATGTAGACACAATTTTCTTGATGATCGGCATTAATGATTTGATTTGGGGGCAAAGCGATCAGCAGGTGCTCGCAAACTATCGCGACATTATGGACTACCTGGCCACCCGTCATCCCAACACTCAGATTGTGGTCCAATCCATCCTGCCCCACGGAGCGGAGACAGCAACCTGGGAAAGCCGTTCACTCCTGCTTGAGCTGCCCAACGAACGGATTCGAGAGATGAATCGCTCCTTGGAAGACATTGCCCAGGATTATGGTGCCTATTATTTAGAGCTGTACCCCATCTTCTCAACTGGAGAAGGCAAACTACGACCGGATTTGACCACCGACGGCCTCCATCTGAATCGCGAGGGATATTTGGTATGGCGGGCTGCGATCTCACTTTACAGTCAGCTGGAGTTGCCCTAGCCCCCCCTACCTCCGATAGGCTAGGTTTCGATGTTTCGATAGACTAGGTATATCTTCTGCCTCTTCATAAAACCAATGGATACCAGAGCATTTCGCCGCAGCCTCAACAAATCCGATAACTACTATCGCAATCAAGGCTTTGGCGAAAAAGAGCAAATTGCAGCTCAAATGGGTGATGAGTACCAAAGCGATTTGGTCCAAACTATCCGCAATCAGGGATATTCCTACACCCAGGGTGATGTCACCATCAAGCTCGCCAAGGACTTTGGCTTTTGCTGGGGGGTGGAACGAGCCATCGCCATGGCCTATGAGGCTCGCCAGCATTTTCCCCATCAGCGCATTTGGATTACCAACGAAATTATTCACAACCCCGGTGTCAACGAACGACTCCAGGAAATGAACGTGCAGTTTATTCAGGTGCACGATGATAACAAAGACTTTTCGGTCGTTGAACCAGGGGACGTAGTGATTTTGCCTGCCTTTGGGGCCAGCGTCGATGAAATGAAGCTCCTCAGTGACAACGGCTGCACCATTGTCGATACCACCTGTCCTTGGGTATCAAAAGTCTGGACCACCGTCGAAAAGCATAAAAAACAGGCATTTACCTCGATTATCCACGGTAAGTACAAGCACGAGGAAACTGTGGCCACCAAGTCCTTTGCCGACACCTACTTGGTAGTGCTCAATCTAGACGAAGCCAAGTACGTCGCCAAGTACATTCTCAACGGTGGCGATCGCAACGAATTTTTGGCTAAATTTGCCAATGCCTATTCCGAAGGGTTTGACCCGGATCGAGATCTAAACGCCGTGGGCATTGCGAATCAAACCACCATGCTCAAGGGAGAAACAGAGCAGATCGGCAAGCTATTAGAACGCACCATGCTGAAAAAGTATGGCCCCCAAACCGTCAATGATCATTTTTCTAGCTTCAACACCATCTGTGATGCGACCCAAGAACGGCAAGATGCCATGTTTGAGCTAGTAGACATGAATATGGATCTGATGGTGGTGATCGGTGGATTTAACTCATCTAACACCACCCACCTACAAGAAATTGCCATAGAACGAGGCATTCCGTCGTATCACATTGACAGTCCCCAACGCCTTGGCCCTGGCAACCAGATCGAACACCAACCACTACACCAAACCACCACCGTCTCAGAGGACTGGCTACCTAAAGGCAAAATTGTGGTTGGCATTACCTCAGGTGCTTCCACCCCTGATCGATCGGTGGCCGAGGTCATTCAGCGTATCTTTCAACTCAAGGTAGAGTTACACACCCCTACAGCGGTTTAACCATACCTCTAGGGTCAAAATCCTTAGTCTGGGTGTCCTAAGTGGCGGCAGACAAGGGTTTTCCTTAGAATAGTGGGGATATAGGAAGAAACTTTACCTGTGCCTAATCCCTCGGAACGTAGGCAGCAGTTCTTTGTTTAATATCTGCCGTTTTTAATTCCTTGATATTAAAATCTAATTTCTCAGCCGTCAGGTCTATCCGTAGCTTTTACGGTTTTTACTTAGACCTTCTACATAAGCGTTACAGCGGCTTACGTTTATGTCTCAGTTAGCTAGTTTAATAGGTCAGGCACCGCTTCAGTAGAGCCACGGGTGCCATGACATCCGAAAATCATTGATCCTTTTAAGTAGACCTAGCTGACAGTATGTAAGTTCCTGATTGAGTTCCTGGTAACTATGGCGCGCACAGATATCCAGAACGCCCAACACGTTTTATATGACTTCTTTCTTTACAGCGTTCAAACAGAGCCTGTAGATGTAGTGTTGGCCACTTTTCGCCGTCTATTTGTGGACTATTCGGAATCGTCCACCGAGTCTGACCTGCCCGTTGCCCTATATTCCATTGTCATTGCCAATAGTGAACAGCAGTTTCTCTTCACCCTCAAACGCGTTTGCTACATTTTGATCAACAACTGGGGAATTCAACGGCGCCCAGATGCGATCCAATCTTTGATCAAAATGTTTGATGATCGGATTCTGATGCGAGCAGGGGTTTCCTTGATTCTCAAACGACTGCGCAGTTGGATGCGTGACTTTGTTAAAAGTCAGGATTTTCAGGATCTCAAACTATTTGCCGCTCGCTACGAGCAACACGAACACTGGAGCAGTCGGTATACCTCCTATCTATTGGCACCCCAGTATCTCAATCTCAATAATCCCCAGGAACAGCGAGAAGCAGCTCGCAATCTATCGTCCCAGCTCAAGTCTAAATTCCGCTTTGACTTGGCGATGTACACCGCAAAATCGCAGATGCAATCGCCCAGTACTACGGTGGACAACCCAACGGTACTAGGAGAAGCGGCTATTAATTTGATCAAACTCCTACTGCTACAGCCGGGACGATTTGGCTATGAAAATCTGGCTAATTTGCTGCACAAACAATGCGATCAGCTGAACTATTGGGACTTTAAGCGAGCCCTCTTGCACTACCTGGCCTACGCTCTCCCTAGGGGGCCTATCACCCGTGCCCTCAAGGAGCAACTGCCTGATTCAGTTTTGACATTTTATCGTCATCACAATGACGAGCCCCTTACAGATGCCTTGGTTTTGCGCACCTGTAAACGCGTGGTAGATAGACTAACAACCGAAGAAGGCGAAAGTCCTTCCAATTTTATCAGTATGTTTCTGGCCCAAGGGAACCCCTTGGTGCTGGTAATTTTATTGCTCAAAGTTGCTTTGTTTTGCCCCCATGTTCAGGCCCATTTAGAGCTACGCATTGCTAGCCTAATTCGATACTATGAGGCCTATTCTGAAGAGGACTGTCGCTGGGTAATCAACTTTTTTGAAGTGTTTCGGGTCACCTTTACGGTCTATGCCAGCGGCACGCTGTATAACCTAGTGGAGGTTGCCAATAGCGATCCGACCGCCTCCACCCTCAGCACCTATCGCATTTTCTCGCAGCTACGCGACCAGCACATGGAGCTGAATCACGGTGCTGCAGACATGCAGCACAACCTAGTCGCTGAAGAGTCACTACAGCCATCACAGCTACGACCAGATATTGCCATCATTGCTCCCAACAATATGCCGAGTGCCATTGCCAGCTAACGGTTGGTCAGCTAACGGTTTATCAGATACCGATTGATTGGCCTGAAGGGCGAAAAGAAAGCCTCCACAGCTGTCATGCCAACTTTGCTAGCTCACCCTTAGTCCTGCTGACGGGCAAATTGGTAGGCGCCGGTAATGGACAGTGCGATCGCAACCACCAACAGCACAGGAATCGAATACCAAGGAAACTGAGACAGTGGTTGATAGGCCGCGGCCCGTAGCCCAACCGTCGTATAGGTCAATGGCAGCAGATAAACAATCCCCTTGAGCACCGCTGGCAGCGTCGACGGGTCAAAGAAGGTTGCACCCAAAAACGACATGGGCACAATCAAAAAGTTATTAAACAGACCGACACTTTCCAAGGACTTAACATTCAGCCCCACAATCACACCCAGCCCCGCAAATACAGAGCAGTTCAGCACCAGCAATAGTAAAAACAGCGGGTTGATAAAGCTCCATAGATCGCGGGTAAACAGCACCGCCACCAAAATCACTGACCCGGCTGTCAACACGCCGCGTACAATTCCCGCCAGCATTTTCCCCAAATGCATCGCCAGCGGATGAATTGGAAATAGCAACATTTCCTCAAAGTTTTTTGTAAAGAGTCGCTCCCCACAAATAGAAAATGTAGTACCCCCAAAGCTAATGACCATGGATGATAGGGCTACCATCCCCGGCAAAATAAACTCCAAATAGCTATCCCCAACGGGAGGGGGGGCCACCTGATCAAGGGAGCTACCCAGACCTAAGCCAAATGCCAAAATATAAATCAGCGGAGAAACCAGCCCAGACGCAGCCACCTGGGGAATTCTCACCCGTAAATCTAGCCAGTCACCCCAGAAGATAGTCACACTATCTGCCAGTAGAGTTTGCAGCGTCTGGGCTCGTAGGAGTTTCACGGCGAGTTTTAAAAGACTTAAGTATATCTTTATTATCGGGGGCAACGGCCCGGTTTGGCCGCCCTGATTTGTAACTACGGCAGCAACGGGTAAATTAGCCCAAAAACTCTGAAGAACTATTACGCTTCCTCACAAACAATGTAAACAAAGTCATGGGCAGTGATAGATTCAAGAATGACAAGGTTGAGAGATAATATTTCTATGTCTGAAGAAATTACTGGTAAAACTCCGATCTTTGGTGGCAGCACAGGTGGGCTTCTCTCCGCTGCCGAAAGAGAAGAAAAGTATGTCATCACTTGGAGCAGTGCAAAGGAGCAAGCCTTTGAAATGCCCACAGGTGGTGTCGCTATCATGAATGAAGGCGAGAATATGCTTTACCTTGCTCGCAAAGAGCAGTGCTTAGCTCTCAGCCGCCAGCTAAAGACTAAGTTTAAGCCTAGAATTACGGACTATAAGATCTACCGCGTCCTGCCCACCGGGGAAACTACCTACCTACACCCTGCTGATGGCGTCGTTCCTGAGAAGGTTAACGAAGGTCGTGACTATCACGGTAAGAAGGATCGCAGCATTGGTGAGAATCCTAATCCTGCAACTATTAAGTTCAGTGGTAAGCAGCCCTGTGAAGTTTAGGGATAGCTGATTTTTTCAGCGTGACGCTTATTGCTCTGATTAAAGAGAGGCAGTCCATGGGCTGCCTCTCTTTATTGTTTATATCTACTAGAACGGCTTGCCAAGGGCTCAAACCATGAGGCAGGCTTATCTAACATCATCCACATCTAGCGCCGCCGTTTCTCTAAAAGAAACTCAAGGGTTTAAGTTGGATTGGATCTATGCCCACAGCCCCAACCCTCCATGATTTTTCCAGACCTGTCCACATTCACCAGACTCGCGCAGCAGGGTAACTTTGTGCCGGTGTACCAAGAATGGGTTGCGGACCTCGATACCCCGGTGTCGGCTTGGTGCAAAGTGTGTGCAGGGCAGCCTTACAGCTTCTTACTAGAATCTGTTGAAGGGGGTGAAAATATTGGTCGCTATAGTCTGCTGGGCTGTGACCCACTATGGGTTTTAGAGTCCCGAGGGCAAACAACCAAACAACGATTTCGAGATGGTACCGAACAGACGTTTACCGGCAATCCATTTGATATCCTGTCGGACTGTCTGGCGCCCTATGACCCCGTAAACTTACCGGAACTGCCCCCGGGCATCGGGGGGCTCTTTGGCTTTTGGGGGTATGAGCTAATTACCTGGATTGAGCCCACCGTCACCACCTACCCACCCCAGGCGGGTGATTTGCCAGACGGTCTCTGGATGCAGGTGGATAGCTTGCTAATTTTTGACCAGGTGAAACGGAAAATTTGGGCCGTTAGCTACGCTGACCTGCGCGATCCGGAGGTAGATCTAGAGCAGGCTTATGGGGCGAGTTGCGATCGCATCGCTAAGCTCGTCAACAAACTCAATCTGCCCCTGGCCAGTCAAGACAGCCGGCTTGCCTGGACCCCACCCGGTAGTAACCAGGCTGCCGAACTCAGCTATACCAGCAACCGCAGCAAGGACGAATTTTGCCAGAGTGTAGAAACCGCTAAAGCCCACATCAAAGCTGGCGATATCTTCCAGGTAGTCATCTCCCAACGACTCACCACCGACTACAGCGGCAACCCGTTTGATCTCTATCGCTCATTGCGACTGGTCAATCCATCGCCATATATGGCCTATTTCAACTTCCAAGACTGGCAGATTATTGGCTCTAGCCCCGAGGTCATGGTCAAAGCCACCCATGAAGGAGCCGATAACACACTCACTGCAGTGCTACGCCCCATTGCTGGCACCCGACCCCGAGGTAAAACCACAGTCGAAGACGACGCCTATGCAGCAGATTTATTAGCAGATCCCAAAGAAATTGCCGAGCACGTCATGCTGGTGGACCTGGGGCGCAACGACCTGGGCCGGGTATGCGCCAGCGGCACCGTCAGTGTAGATGAGCTGATGATTATCGAACGCTACTCCCACGTCATGCACATCGTCAGTAATGTGATCGGTCAGCTCGCCCCCGGTAAAACCGCCTGGGATTTACTCAAAGCCTGCTTTCCAGCTGGAACCGTCAGCGGCGCACCCAAGATTCGCGCTATGCAAATCATCAATGATCTAGAACCCTGCCGTCGAGGTCCCTATTCAGGCGTCTACGGCTATTACGACTTCGAAGGTCAGCTTAATAGCGCCATTACTATCCGCACCATGGTGGTCGAAAGCCAAGAGGACGGTGGACACCGGATCAGCGTACAAGCAGGTGCTGGACTAGTTGCCGATTCGGTGCCTGAAAACGAATACCAGGAGACGCTCAATAAGGCCCGAGGCATGTTGGAAGCGGTTCGATGTCTACAGCCATAAACGCCACAAACATCAAACTCATCTGCCTCTATGCACTGATCGGACTTGCATCTCCAGTATCGGAAGCACCCTGGCCTTTGAGCACCTTATAGACCATCAAAAACGACATCACTAGCAACGGGGTAATCGCCACACCAATCAGTCCAGTTACCCAGTCACCAAAGGCGGCATTCATAAACAGAACACTCAAGAGAATAACGGGTATGAGTAACAATAAAGCAATCGCAAACGTTGGCCAAAATACGCTCCACCATCGCCCTTCAGTCAAAGACCAGCTAGCTTTCAGCGCATCCATAGGGGATTGACGATCGAGCATAACCTCATACTTTGAGGCAAATAGTCTGACTGCCAAATAATTCCCTGGCACTAGCAAAAGCGCAAGACTTGGAATTAAAATCACCATCAACAGCAGCGACGTCAGAATCAGCTGACCTGCCCGCTGCCATGCCATACTCAAAGCAGCCCCCAAATCCACAGCCTCATTCGCCAAAGCTCGGTTGACCAACACAATAGTGGCTCCCCCTAAAATGGGAGCCACTAAGATGGCAAATAAAATACTGAAAATCCCCCTTAAAGGCGCTGAGGGAATCAGCAGCGGCAGGATATTAGCAGGTAGAGCTAGCAGTGCAACCGGCACAAATACCGGTCCCACTCGACCGAATGCATCACGTAAAATGACTCCTGGGCTCAAAGACGTCTGTGTCATGGTGTGTCTCAACAAGATTTTTGCTTGATAACACCTCCAAGGTTATCGTTTTGACCAGAAAGCCCTAGTCTGAGCGTTTAAAAACGAAACATAACCCCCAAAACAGCAACTATGCCGGTCCTGGAGGCTATGTTGTCAGGTCATATTTGATGAAATATGGCTCAGAGACTTAGACCACGGCCAGCAGAGCGCTACAACAACAGTGACTTACAGTAAGTGCAGGAACTTATCTTCTTTACCAAGGGCTTTAACGGCTTTTTTGATTTCCTGGGTACGGTCTTTTTTCACAATCAGAGTGGCATTGCCATCCCGTACCACCACCACGTCTTCTAGACCGATGGTGACGACGACTTCCTCTTCATCAGAAGAATAGACAATGCAGCCATTGGTATCGTGGGCCTGATGCTCACACATATCCACATTGGCTTGGTCACCCTTCATCAGTCGCTCAATGGCATTCCAATCGCCGAGGTCATCCCAGCCAAAATTGGCGGGCATCACATAGGCTTTTTGGGTTTTTTCCATCACCGCATAGTCAATGCTGAGTTTTTCCAGTTCAGCATAGGCATCAACCCCTTTGGCCAGCAGTGGCCCCATCAGCTCTGGAGCATAGGTCTTGAGTTCGTCAATCATGATCCCAGCAGGGAAAATAAACATGCCGCTATTCCAGCTGTAGCGACCGCTAGCCAGAAATTCCTCAGCCACGCTGCGCTCGGGTTTTTCGGTAAAGCGGCTAACGCGATAGGCAGCTAAATCACCGTACTGCCCGGCATCGTCACCCTGCTCAATGTAGCCATATCCAGTGGAGGGGAAAGTGGGTTGAATACCCAGGGTGGCGATAGCACCTTGACTCTGGGCGAGGTCAGCTGCCGCACTGATCGTGGCGCGAAACTTGGGTTCATCGGTGATGTAGTGATCGGCCGGGAAGAAACATGCGATCGCATCATCACCATGACGCTTAGCCACCTCTAACGTTGCCCAAGCCACAGCTGGTGCCGTATCACGCCCCTGGGGTTCTACCAAAATATTCTCAACAGGCAGCTCGGGTAGCTGCTGCTTCACACCTTCAGCCAAATGAGATGCCGTAATCACCCAAATCGCATCCCAGCCACCGGCCAAGGGCAACAAACGATCGGCCGTTGACTGCATCAAACTGCGACCACTGCCATCTAAACAGAGAAACTGCTTGGGGTTTTTCAGACGACTGACAGGCCAAAAGCGCTCCCCCTTACCGCCAGCTAAAATAATCGGCACTAATCTGGGAGTTTGATTGGTAGGTTGTGTCATTGTTTACTTAATAAAGTTAAATTACAGAGTTAAAATGCTTTGACCTTATAGATTTCTGAACAATATTAGCGATTCAGCAAAACACCCAGCACAGAAACAGCTTAATATTAGTTAACTTCTCACCTATGTGTAGAACGCATCAAATCCCTCAAAAGGTGGTTGTGGCAAATAACCGTAGGCGTAACCATAAGAACATTCTTATTAGCCCCACTGCTTAGTAAGCCCTCAATAAATGTCAAATCCCATGCTGAACGCCTATTGGGAAAAGCGTAAATTAATTTGAGGCAGTCCATAAATTCTTTGCTCAACAGTCTGACCTTAGGCTGAGCATTCTTAATAAAGACCCTATGCTTCCTTCGCCATCCTCCCAACCAGGTTCCACGGCTCAACCCGCTACGCCTAAGCGTCGTTCTTTCTTAGGCAACGTCGTTAGAATTTTTGCCTGGACTGGCATTTTTGGCACCACAGCGGTGGTTTCCGCCGCGGCAGGAGCGGCCTTTATCTTGACGGTGCCCTTGCCCAAAAGTCTAGGAGAGGCCACCGCTACCCCACCCCTCAGCGACCTATGGCAGTCTGGCTTTCGCTACCAGGTATCGCGCCCTGTGACGATTTTGCTCATGGGTCTTGATGAAGCCATGGATATAGAAGGCGCAGCTCGGACTGATTTAGTCGGTCGTACAGACACGATGCTGCTGGCACGGGTTGATCCAGAAAGTGAAGCAATCAATATCATGTCTATTCCACGGGACACCCGCGTGGAAATTCCAGGCTATGGTATCGACAAAATCAACCAGGCCAATGTAGAGGGTGGAGCAGAGCTAGCGGCCCAAACCGTCAGCTACAACTTTAACGAGGTTGAAATCGACCGCTACGTGCGGGTGAGCACGGCGGCTTTTCGCGAAATTGTCGATTTGATTGGTGGCGTCGAGGTCTTTGTGCCCAAGGCCATGCAATATGAGGACAAAACCCAAGGCTTAGTGATTGATTTAGAACCCGGTTGGCAGACCCTGAGTGGAGAAGAAGCAGAGCAGTTTGCCCGATTCCGGCAGGATGACCTGGGCGATATTGGCCGCGTACAGAGACAGCAAGTTTTACTGAAGGCCCTGCGTGATCGCCTGCTAAATCCAACGGTGATTACTCAGCTGCCCCAGATCGTCCGCATCTTGCAAACCCATATCGATACCAATCTTTCGACTGAAGAAATCCTGGCCCTGGCCGGCTTTGGTCTCCAGCTGGATAGAGAAGCCCTGAGCATGGTTATGCTACCCGGTCGGTTTAGCAGTCCCCAAGAATATAGGGCCAGCTACTGGATTGCGGATACCAATGAAACTAACGACGTCATGGAGCAGTTCTTTGATATTGAACCGGCAGCCGTCTTAGCCAACAACAGCCCCCGACGCTCCATTAGCCGTCTACGCATAGCGGTACAAAATGCCTCTAGAGACCCCGACATGGGTCAGGCCGTGGTTACCCACCTGCGCAATGAAGGCTTTCGCAATGTGTATCTAATTCAGGATTGGCCTGCCTTCCATCATCAGACAGCGGTGATTGCCCAGCGAGGTGATCTAAATGGCGCTGGTTTTCTAGAAGCCGTCTTGGGTACTGGCAAGGTGGTCGCTGACTCGACGGGCGATGTAGATTCAGATATCACCATTCGCGTTGGCGACGATTGGACTGAGCAAGATAGCAGATAATCGACTAGGGGACTTTAAAACAATGCTAATCACCGTATCGATGGCAACTGCCTTAGCCTGTGTCTGGGTATTACTAGCTGCGCAACCGGTTCAATAAACCATCAACGGATCGAAACTAACGGCAGCAATCCTGATGGAAAGCGTCTAAGCAAACAGACGGCTTCAGCTCAATGCCCGCATTAACGGCTCCCATGATGACACATCTGCCATCAGGGTCCGATAACCCAACACGTTCGGATGCAAGCCATCGCCACATAAGCGCTCGTGGCACCAAGCTGCGCCCTGGGAGAGCCATCGCTGGTATAGGTCTAAATAGTCAATGCTTCGTTCTGCACAGGCGTGCCGAATAATTTGGCTGTAGCGGACCTGGTCGGCATTGGAAAAGTGCAGGACATCTGCATAGGGCATTAGTGATTCATTGACAGGCACCATCCCCACAAAAAATGTGGGGCATAGCTGCGTCGCCCGATCCAATAAACCATCCAACTCTCTAATAAAAGTGGCTTCGTCAGTCATGGGCCGCCCGGTAGAGCGCCCTAAACGAGCACAGTCGTTTAATCCGACAGACAGCACCAAAATATCGGGCACTCGACGGCGCAATTCGCCCCGTAGTGAAAATTCCTGCTCTAGCCTGGCGGAAACTTGCTGAACGCCATCCCCACGCACACCCAAGTTATAAATAATGGGTCCGGGCTCTGCTGGGTCCATCCATTGACGACGCAAACGCTCAACCCAACCGCCACCTTCGGTATCTCCATAGCCATAAATCAAACTATCACCCACCATCACAACCTTCTTAGGATGGGTAGTCTGACATTGAGCGCTGGCAACAGAGCGAGCAATAAGAGCAGTCATAGAAAAAATGAAACCTAGCAGGCGGAATAACGAGACTATCGACGTTAGCCCTAATGACTACGCCTGTAAGTCTAGACCCCTGCAAATTAACATTTTGTATGGCTTCTTTTCAAATCTTTACCACTGGTTGATGTGAAATCTATGGGCTGTTGAAGATAGCTTTCTAAAGAGAGTGGCATGGTTAGATAGACACAACCCACAAACATTATATAACAGATGAAAATACCTAGTAGGAATCAACGGTATAGAAGCTTTAGAGGTATCAGATGAAGCTTCAGAGGAAACTGAGGCAACAGAGGCAATAGGGCTATTGACGAAGTACTCTACTTCAAGGGTTAGATATTGAAATTATCTTTACCAGTTCTCGCCAGGCAAGCCTTTGATTTCTTTAAGTATTTCTTTCTTTCTATACTAGAGTTGACTAGTATAGACCTCTCGAGAGTTACTAGAGTGCATTTGGACTGAACTGGTGAATTGTTGATGCTTAATTAGTTAATTGTAAAAGACAATTGTTGTATTAACTGGTTGAAACCCAAACCCTTATGATTAATTAGGAGGTACAGGTGGCATCATAATCATTAAAGGAAAATATAGCCAGCTTCCGAGCGGGAACACTACAAAACATCAGATATAAATATCAATATACCATAGCATCATACTAACTTCGAGACCATGACCCAAAACCCAAAACCCATTAGAGAGGATGCAATTTCTTCCAACAAATAAGTATCAATATGTAGAAATCAACCCTACAAGAGAGATAAATGTTCTATCAAAAGAAGGCGTATAGTTCGAATCAGACTAAACAATTCAGAACAGAGTAAACATGCTGAAGATTAAAATATACCTTGAAGTGACTCAGCACGAGTTTAAGGGAATGGTCTGTGGCAGAATCGACAGAACTGTGATCACTGCCCTAGGCATTTTCTTCACAAGTTCTCATTTCGGTGCCTCGTCATTTAGTCTTGAG
>ERZ1740052.50-NODE-50-length-42712-cov-6.593924_pt1 | contig 42712 bp, 44 predicted proteins | sample MGYA00581750_ERZ1740052 | MGnify/ENA primary metagenome ERZ1740052 (study PRJEB43018, sample SAMN04849743) | marine metagenome | isolation source: floating plastic debris | place: Pacific Ocean | collected 2008-08-30 | study: EMG produced TPA metagenomics assembly...
GTACTTCCAGGAACTCCATACAAAGGAGCAACCACATTTTCAACAGCTATAAAATCCTCATACTGATTATAATACACACTTAAATCAACACTTAATTTATTATCTCCTGTTGGGATAGCACTACGATAACCTACTTCAAAAGCTGTTACTTTCTCTGGTTTAACTAAACCAGCATCTGATACCGTTGGGTTAATTCTATTTCCATTGGCATCTAAAGCTCCACTTAAATATTGATTAGCTGTAGTAAAAGAAAAAGCATTTTCATACGCTGCTCTACCTGATAAAGATACAGATTGAGTACCTAATAAAGCAGCTCCATTTGCGCTTAAATCAATTTGTGGCGTGTTATATCTATCTAAATTATCAGGAGCAGAACCAACTAAGAATGCCCTACCTATATCTAATCCTATATATTGGTCTTGTGTAGTTGGATTTCTGAAACCTGTTTGAAAAGATGCTCTAAAGTTATGATTCTTACTTTCTCCAGCAGCATACGCTACAGATATTCTAGGAGAAAAGTTACCATCGAAATTCTGAGCTTTATCATAACGAACAGAACCTGTTAATTTTAATCTATCCTCCATTAACTTCTTTTGAATTTGTGTATACACACCATATTCATCGTAAGTAATAGGACCATCAAAATCCGTATAAATAGTTCCTCTTGAGTTTAATAAATACTCTCTATAAGAACCTCCTACTTGAACTTCTGCAAAATCAATATACTCTTTTAAGTTAAGATTTGCATCAACGTGACGAATTTGAGATTCATCTTGAAATTTAGAACCTGTTGCTAAATCAGGATCAGCTGTTACCTGATTAAACAATCTATTAAATTCAGCAGAACCTGGTTCTGGTCTAACACCTGATCCATCAGTTCTAGGTTGTCCGTTTGGTAAGAAACCGTCAGCAAATGCTCTTGCTAATTGATGATTAGAAGCTGTAACTCCAGGAATAGATCCTAAATATGCTGCAGCATACTCTCCAAACCATTGTCTATCTGATTTCCATGCTCTGTTTAAGTTAATTGCAGTAAATCTTGTATCGTAAGAATTCCCTGCATCTTCAGAAGTTAAATATCCTCTAACAAAGAAATACTTACCTCTGAACTCTAATTTATGTTGCTCCATAAAGAAGTCTTTAATATAATAACGGTTAGCTCCTTGGTAAATCGTATTACCTCTACCGTACTTAGAGTTCCAAATAATTTCTAATCTATCATTTCCTAAAGGTCTATAATGTAAAGAAGCACCAAACTTCATACTTCTTGCATCATAATCCATTAAATCTCTTTCATCGTAACCAGTTCTACTTACGTTACCAATTGCTCCTCCAAGGTTAGTCGCTACCTCATCTCCATAAACATTTAAACCATCATAATTTGGATCAGAATTTCTATCTCCGAAAGTATAATCTCCGTTTAAAGTATTACGATCATCAGTTGCAAACCATTCAGTACCTTTTAAATAAGAAAAAGTTGCTTTTGCAGCAAAGTAATCACTAAATGTATGAGCCATTCTCATACTAGCATCATAAAATGCATTATTTCCAGCCGCTTGCTGACGAGTAAATCCTGTTTTAGCTACAACACTAATTCCTGTATCATCAAAAGGACTTTTACTAGTCATAAACATAATTCCGTTGAATGCGTTCGCTCCATATAAAGCAGAAGAAGCACCAGGTAGTAATTCAACACTTTTCACATCTAATTCAGATAAACCTAATAAGTTACCTAAAGCAAAGTTTAAAGCAGGAGATGAATTATCCATTCCATCCACTAACTGCATAAAACGTGTATTTGCAAAAGTTGCGAAACCTCTTGTGTTTACAGATTTAAATGTTAAACTGTTTGTATTAATATCTACTCCTTTTAAGTTTTCTAAACCATCGTAGAAAGAAGGAGAAGATGTATTTTTAATAGCCCTAGAATCGAATCGTTCTACAGTTACAGGAGATTCCATAATTCTTTCAGGAGTTCTAGACGCCGAAACAACTACTTCATCTAAAGCTGTAGCATTTTCTGTTAAGGCTACTGTAACTTCTTGATTGTTTTTAGTAATCTCTACTGTCTTCGATTGATAACCTAAAGAAGAAATTACAATAGTAAAAGGTGGCTTGTCATTTACTACTAACGTAAATTTTCCATCAAAGTCAGTTGTAGTACCAACTGCCTTTCTTGAAATTTTAATATCTGCTCCTGGTAGAGGTCCACCAAGAGATGCATCATTTACCGTACCTGTAATGGTGGTCTGTGCAATCATTAATGAGCTGCTCAGCAACAAAAAGGCAGCTACTAATAATTTTTTCATCATAATGTAAATAATTTGTTAACTATATCGCAAAATACAATTTTTTTTCATTCCTAAAATATTTTGACACTTTTTATTATTATTTAATCAATAACTAAGCGTTTTTTTTAATATTATCACATTTTATGAACTCATGCGTTTTCTTGAATTTTTTACTTGTAAATTTGCATAAACTATATCACAGCATTTGGAAACAGTTTATTCTATTTCAGATTTCACTCCAACTCAAGAAACCTATGTAACTATTGGTACTTTTGATGGAGTTCACATCGGACATCAAAAGATAATAAAAAAACTAGTAGATGAAGCTAAGAATGATGGTAAAAAATCTGTATTACTAACATTTTTTCCGCATCCTAGAATGGTACTTCAAAAAGAAGCTTCAGTTAAATTAATCAATACTATACAAGAACGAACTCAATTATTAGATGAAATAGGATTAGATTATTTAATTATTCATCCTTTTAGCAAGGAGTTTTCTAGATTAACTGCTCTTGATTTTGTCCGTAATATCTTAGTCAATCAATTAAAAATTTCAAAATTAATTATAGGATATGATCATCATTTTGGAAAAAATAGAGAAGGAAACATAGAACAGTTAACTGAATTTTCTCATCTATATACTTTTAAAGTAGAAGAAATTCCTGCTCAAGATATAGATAGTGTCGCTGTGAGTTCTACTAAAATTAGAAATGCTCTAAAAGATGGAAACTTAAAAACAGCTAATAATTATTTAGGTTATAATTTTATTTTAGCTGGAAAAGTTGTTACAGGTAATAATTTAGGAAACAAAATAGGTTTTCCTACTGCAAACATTACTATAGAAGAAGATTATAAACTAATTCCTAAAGCGGGTGTTTATCTAGTAAAATCTAAAATTGAAAACGAAAGTTTTTATGGAATGATGAATATTGGAAATAGACCTACTGTTGATGGTAAAGATCAAACTATAGAGGTTAATTTTTTCAACTTTTCTGGGAACTTATACGACAAAACAATCTCTACAGAATTAATATATTTTATTCGAGAAGAACAAAAATTTGATTCAATAGAAGCTTTAACCAAACAATTAAAACTTGATAAAAATTTCTGTTTAAACTACATTAATAATAATCTATAAGTATAGATTGCTTAAGTCTTGTGCTTCGTGTATCTTTGTCGCCTAAAAAATTCAACTTATGTTACAAGTTCAGTTTATTCGAGACAACAAAGATGTTGTATTAGAAGGTTTAGCAAAAAGAAATTTTGCTAACGCAGAAGCTATTATTAATGATGTTTTAAAATTTGATGAAACTAGAAGATCTACTCAAGTTTCTTTAGACAATGTATTAGCTGATTCTAATAAACTGTCCAAAGAAATAGGTATGCTTTTTAAATCTGGTGAAGTTCAGAAAGCAAATCTTTTAAAAGAAAAAACAAGTCAATTAAAAGAAAGTGGAAAAGAGCTTACAGAGCAATTAAATGATGTAACTACTAAACTTCAAGATTTACTATATCAAATTCCAAATGTTCCTCATGCTTCAGTTGTTGCTGGAACTTCAGAAGAAGACAATGAAGAAGTTTTTAAAGAAGGAACTATTCCTAATTTAGGAGAAAAAGCACTTCCACACTGGGAACTTGCTAAGAAATATGATATTATTGACTTTGATTTAGGCGCTAAAATTTCTGGAGCTGGTTTTCCTGTTTACAAAGGAAAAGGTGCTCGTTTACAACGTGCGTTAATCAATTATTTTTTAGATAAAAATACAAGTGCAGGTTATAATGAAGTTCAAGTTCCTCATTTAGTAAATGAAGCTTCTGGATTTGGAACAGGTCAATTACCTGATAAAGAAGGTCAAATGTACCATGTTACTGCAGATGATTTATATTTAATTCCTACAGCTGAAGTTCCTATTACAAATTTATACAGAGGATCTTTAGTTAAGGAAGCAGATTTACCTATTACGTTAACAGGTTATACTCCTTGTTTCCGTAGAGAAGCTGGAAGTTACGGTGCTCATGTACGTGGTTTAAATCGTTTACACCAATTTGATAAAGTTGAAATTGTTAGAGTTGAAAAACCAGAAAATTCTTATGAGGCTTTAAACGGAATGGTTGAACACATAAAAGGAATTTTAAGAGAATTAAAATTACCATATAGAATTTTGAGATTATGTGGTGGAGATACCGGATTTACAGCTGCTTTAACTTTTGATTTTGAATTGTATTCTACAGCACAAGAAAGATGGTTAGAAATTAGTTCAGCTTCTAACTTTGAAACGTTTCAAGCTAATCGCTTAAAATTACGTTATAAAAATAGTGAAGGTAAAAACCAATTAGCACATACTCTAAATGGAAGCTCTCTTGCTTTACCAAGAGTATTAGCTGCTATTTTAGAAAATTATCAAACTCCTGAAGGAATAAAAATACCAGAAGTATTAGTACCTTATTGTGGGTTTGAAATAATAAATTAATATCAAATAACAGTAATCAGTGCGCGCGCCGCTGGTTACTGTGTTTATATATTAATTCGAAACAACAATGGTCATTAATTTTTTGTATCTATTTACTTCTAACAAAGCCTCAAAATATTGAGATATTTGTCCGTTCTTCATGAATTCCTTTGCTTTATTATTGGCTAGATCGTATTGCTTAGTTAAATTTTTCATTTTGGTAAATTGTTTAGTTATACACAAAGAATAAGACAAACTTCGTGCCAAAACATTACAGAGTTTCCAGAAAAAACCTTTTTTTTAATGTATTTTTAACAATATTGTTGTTTATTTTTGATTGATGAAGATTCGCATATTTTTACTTATTATACTGGCTAACAACCTATTCATTTATGCTCAATCGAATGATTTTGCCTTAGCTGAAAATTATTTTAGAAATAATGAATTTGAAAAAGCCACTCAAATTTATAAGGAACTTGTAAATAAAAGTCCCTTTAACACTACTTACCTAAAAAGATTAATCTCTTGTTACCAGGAAACAGATCAGTTTAAAGCCGCTACAGATTTATTAAACACAAAGTTAAAACAACGACCTAATCTCACTTTTTTAAACGTAATAATTGGATACAATTACGAACGCCAACAACAAACAGATTTAGCTGAAAAATTTTACAAAAAAGCCATCAAATCTATTTCGAAAAAATCAGGTTATGGTGGCACTATTGCTAATTTATTCAAAGGGTATAATAAATTGGATTTAGCTATTGAGGCGTACAAAAAAGCTTCAGAAACCAATAAAAACCTTCGTTATGAATTTCAAATAGCACAAATTCATGGTGAAAAAGGAGATTTTGCGCTAATGTTCGACGAGTATATCAACTTTTTAGATCACAACGAAAACTATCTTAACACAATTAAAAGTTTTACCGCTAAATATATTACTGATGACAGTGAAAATGAAAATAATGTTCTTTTCAAAAAAACATTGCTCCGTAAATCTGCTAGTAATCCGAAAAACATTTGGAATGATTTATTAAGCTGGTTATTTATAACTCAAAAAGAATATGGAAAAGCCTTAATTCAGAACAAAGCTCTATATCAGAGAGATAATGATAAACTTGTAAAAATATACGATTTAGGCGAGATCGCTTTTCAAAACAAAGATTATGAAACAGCTAAAAAATGTTTCGATTTTACTATTGAAAAATCAAGTTATATAGAAGATAAATTCAGCGCCATTTTAATGAATTTAAAAATAGCAGTAGCAGCTAAAGCTGAAGATGTTGAAACAAAATTTCAAGAAGTTTTTAAAGAATTTGGTGTAAACAGAAATACATTTTCTATTCAAGTTGCTTATGCTGATTATTTGACATTTGTTAAAAATAATCCTGAAGCTGCTAAAAAAGTATTGGAAAAAGCAATTACTTTTTCTGAAAACAAATATCAAAAAGCTAGTGTTAAATTAAAATTGGCCGATGTATTGGTTTATCAAAATACATTTAACAAAGCTTTGATTTATTTTTCACAAGTTCAATCTAGATTTAAAAACCATGAACTGGGTCAAGAAGCTCGATTTAAAGTAGCGCAAACATCATATTTTAAAAGTGATTTTAAATGGGCTAAAGCACAATTAAAAGTCCTGAAAGGTTCTGCTAGTCAACTAATAGCAAACGATGCTGCAGATTTATTTTTAATTATTTCTGATAATCAACCAAAAGATAGTTTACCAAGTGGTTTAGCATCTTATGCTAAAGCAGATTTATTAGCATATCAGAATAAAAATGATGAAGCTATGATAGTTTTAGATGAAGTTATATCTGAATTTAAGGGACAACCTATAGAAGACGAAGCTTTATTTAAAAAAGCAGAATTATTTACAAAAAAGAAAAAGTATGACGAAGCTATTTTAACTTATGCTAGAATTTTAGAAATTGATGAAAAAGGTATTTTAGCAGATGATGTTTATTATAACATTGCTGAATTATACAATAATGAATTAAATAACCCTGAAAAAGCAAAAGAATATTACCAAAAAATAATTTTCGATTATCCTTCGAGCATATATTTAGTTGACGCTAGAAAAAAATTCAGAAAATTAAGAGGTGATACTATTTAACTGAAATTTTATTTATGTACATATACAACGTTACAATTAATATAGACGAGAGTATTCACGATGAATGGTTACACTGGATACAATCTCATATTCCAGAAGTATTAGCTACTGGAAGATTTACAAGTGCTAAAATGACACAAGTTTTAGTAGAAGAAGAAATGGGAGGAGTTACATATTCCATTCAATATACAGCACCAACGAGAGAAGATTTAGACAACTATTATAAATACGATGCTGAAAAATTACGTTCAGAAGGTATGAAAAAGTTCGCTGATAAAATGTTAGCTTTTAGAACAGAGTTAAAAGTGATTAAAGAGTTTTTTCCGAAAGTAGCTAGTAATTAAAATATCATTTAAATCTCAAATATTCTATATGTAACTAAACTTATACAGCCATGATATTTAGGATTATTGCATTCTTATCTTTAGTCATACTCATTTCTTATAAAAAATATAACAAAGAAATCAAACTAACACTTAAAAAAGACACAATAATTCTTATCAAAGCCAATAAAGACACTGTTCCTCATAACTTTATCGCTACACAATTCGATTTCCCAGTGGGTAAACCCAATGCAAAGGGTTATTACAACGCGCAAAAGTTTACAAAAAATTATCATTTGGGTGATGATTGGAACGCTGTAACTGGCGGAAATACAGATTTAGGTGATCCAATTTATGCTATAGCAAACGGATTTGTAAAAGAAAGTAAAGATTACAGTGGTGGCTGGGGAAATGTAATTCGAATTTTACACTTTCTTCCTAATAACAAAATAGTAGAGTCTTTGTATGCACATTGTGATACTATAATTACTGTAAAAGATTCTTGGATTGAAAAGGGAACTAAAATTGGAACCATCGGAACAGCTAATGGAGCATATTATGCACACTTACATTTTGAAATAAGAGAAGATATTACCTTACCTTTGGGTCCTGGATATTCTGAAAACACAAAAGGATATCTTGATCCAACAGAGTTTATTAAAAATCACAGAACAATAGAAGATGAGCGTTAGAGCTAAAAAACACTTAGGACAGCACTTTTTAAATGATGAAAATATTGCCAAAAAGATCGCAGATTCATTAACTGAAAAAGGATATGATAATGTTTTAGAAATTGGTCCTGGAATGGGTGTTTTAACTAAATACTTATTGGAGAAAAAACCAAAAGTAACCGTTATGGAATTAGATTCTGAGTCTGTTACGTATTTACATGAAGTTTTTCCTGTAGAGCATATTAAACTAAATACTTCTAAAGAAAAATTTAATATAATAGAAGGTGATTTTTTAAAGCAAAACCTTTCGAAAACATTTAATGGAGAACAGGTAGCTATCATTGGGAATTTTCCATACAATATTTCTTCACAAATTGTTTTTAAAGCCATTGAAAACAGAGATTTGGTTCCTGAGTTTTCTGGAATGTTTCAAAAAGAAGTTGCTCAACGTATCGCTGAGAAAAAAGGAAGTAAAGTTTACGGAATTTTATCTGTATTAGCTCAAGCTTTTTTTGATGTTGAATACTTATTCACAGTACCACCAAATGTGTTTAATCCGCCTCCAAAAGTAGATTCCGGTGTAATGCGAATGATTCGTAAAGAGAATTACACATTACCTGTAGATGAAAAACTTTTTTTCCGTGTTGTAAAAACAGCTTTCAACCAAAGAAGAAAAATGTTACGCAGTAGTTTAAAATCTATGAATCTTTCGGATACCTTAAAAGAAGACCCTATATTTGCCATGCGTCCCGAACAATTATCGGTACAAGAGTTTATAGAATTGACGGATAAAATTGCAAGTCATGGCGATAGAAATAACGAAAGAACTTCTTGATAACGTTTCCAACTTAATTGCAAATCAAAAAGATACTGCACTTTCCAATGTTTTCACTGATGTACATCACGCTGATATAGCAGAAGTTTTAGATGAATTAACTTTTGATGAGGCTGTATATATTATCCGTTTATTAGATAGCGAAACCACATCCGAAGTTTTAATGGATGTAGATGATGATGTTCGTGAAAAAGTATTAGAGCAATTATCTGCAAAAGAAATTGCAGAAGAAATTGACGAGTTAGATACTGATGATGCTGCAGATGTAATTGCTGAACTTCCTGAAAAGCGTAAGCAGGAAGTAATGAAAGAGATTGAAGATGAAGAACACGCAAAAGAAATTGTTGAGTTACTTCGTTTTGATGAAAATTCTGCGGGTGGACTTATGGCAAAAGAGCTTGTTAAAGTAAACGAAAATTGGTCTGTTCTAGGTTGCGTAACCAAAATGAGAGATCAAGCAGCAGAAGTTACTAGAGTACATTCAATTTATGTGGTTGATGATAGCGGAAAACTTAAAGGTCGTTTATCATTGAAAGATTTACTAATGGCTTCAACGAAATCAAAAATCGCAGATATTTATATTCCTAGAGTTGACTATGTAAATGTTCACGATACAGCCGAAGATGTAGCAAATAAAATGCGTAAATACGATTTAGAAGCTATTCCTGTTGTTGATGAATTAGGAACACTTGTCGGTAGAATTACTATCGATGATATTGTTGATGTAATTAAAGAAGAAGCTGATAAAGATTATCAATTAGCTGCTGGTATTACACAAGATGTTGAAGCCGATGATACCATTTTAGAATTAACAAGAGCTCGCTTACCTTGGTTATTCTTAGGATTATTAGGAGGAATTGGAGCTTTTTTAATCATGAAAAATTTCGAACACACATTTAAAGAAAATGCAGTGTTATTCTTCTTTACTCCACTAATTGCTGCCATGGCCGGTAATGTAGGAGTTCAATCTTCTGCTATTATTGTTCAAGGTTTAGCTAACGATGATGTTAAAGGAAGCGTTAATAAACGATTGATAAAAGAAATGTTGTTAGCTACACTTAACGGAATAGCTTTAGCCATAGTTTTATTCTTGTTCGTTTATTTTTCTGATGCTGATAACGATTTAAGAATTTCTCTTGCCGTATCTGTATCGTTGGTAGCTGTAATTATTGTAGCTGGACTTATCGGTACATTTATTCCTTTGTTCTTAGATAAAAGAGGAATCGATCCTGCGATAGCAACTGGACCATTTATCACCACTAGTAATGATATTTTTGGAATCTTAATTTACTTTACGATTGCTAAAATAATTTTAGGATATTAGTCTCAAATTAAAAATTATACTATGAAATTCAAATATATTTTTCTTTTTGCTATAAGTTTACTTTTACCTCAAAAAATTATATCACAAATCAAGTTCCAAGACTACTTGATAGGTCATGATTTAAATGATGCCTTTAAAGTTGTTGCCGCAGACATTGATAATGATGGAGATATAGACATCGTAGCAGCCACCAATGAAACTGGCTTAGATGGAATTTTTTGGTATAAAAATAATGGATATGGAGAATTTATTCCTCAACAAAGTATTGAATCAAATATTGGAAGTGTAACTTCACTTCATCTTTCCGATATAGATAATGATGGAGATTTAGATGTTCTTTCTTCATCATGGAGGGATGCTAAGATTGTATGGTATGAAAACACTGATGGAAAAGGAGTTTTTGGAACTCAAAACATCATATCCACTACATTAGGTGGTGGAGAAATATATACTGGAGATATAGATGGAGATGGAACTATAGATATCGCTACAGGTTCTGCGGATAGAATTACTTGGTTTAAAAATGAAGATGGTAATGGTAACTTTTTTCGACAAGAAAGTAAAAGTATAAATGGAGCAGAGTCTGTAATTATTTTTGATGTAGATAATGACGGAGATAATGATATAATATTCGCAACTAACCACAATTCATTCACTGATGAAATGGGATGGTATGAAAATACTGATGGAAAAGGAAATTTCACTATAAAACACTCAATTGTAGAACGAACAAATAATATATTTTCTATTGATATAGCCGATATTAATAATGATGGAAAAATGGACCTTATATCTGCTTCTCCATTTAGAGATAAAATAGCATGGTATGAGCATTTGGATGGGAAAGGTAATTTTAGTAATGAGAAACTTATTGAAAATTCATTAGAAAAACCTAGAGCTATTTTTCCTGCTGATATCGATAATGATGGAGATGTTGATCTTTTTTGTACTTCTTTTGATGGTAGCTACAGTGGTGCATTAGATAGTCGAAATGAATTTAAAATTTCATGGTTTGAAAATTTAGATGCTAAAGGAGATTTTTCTACTGAAAAACTAATAACAACAAAAGTTCGTAACGCTCACGCAATACATGCTACTGATATTGACAATGATGGAGATATAGATTTACTTTCTGCTAGCAGATCACAAGACAATATATTCTTGCATGAAAACACTGATAGTAAAGGAAACTTCGACGTTGAAAAACCTATTAACGAACCTTGGACTTCATCATCCTTCCATATTGGAGATATCGACAGAAACGGATCTATAGATATTGTATCTGTAACTAAAACTCAAAATAAAATTGTTTGGTACAAAAATGAAGACGGACTAGGCAATTATGGTAATCAAAATATTATCAGTTCCGACACCCAAAGAACGATATCTGTTTATATGAATGACTTAGATAACGATGGAGACTTAGATATTATAGCAGGTGTAGAGAGAGATAAAAAATTGTCTTGGTATGAAAATACAGATGGTTTAGGGAATTTCTCTAATGAAAAAATCATTTCAACAGAAATCATTCCTACAAAAATCCTGTCTTATGACATTGATAATGATGGAGACAATGATATTATAACTATAAGTCAAGACAATAAAATTATTTGGTACCAAAATACAAATGGAAAAGGAGATTTCGATAATGGTAAAAATATAATTGAAAAAACAACTCAAATTCGCTCAATATATATTTCTGACATTAATAATGACAATAGACTTGATATCATTTTCACGTCTAATGATCAAGTATCTTGGCTTAAAAACATGAATGAACTTGGTACATTTAGTGAAGAAATTACTATAGGCGCATTGGAACATGCATATGCTATTTTTACTTCAGATATAGATGGTGATAATAATAAAGATATATTAGTATCATCTACCAATGCTGAAATAGTTTGGTATAAAAACAATGGTAATGAAAATTTCGATTCAAAAGTTACAATAGTAAATTATAACATATCTGGCTTCACAGATATTAATGCTGTTGACCTTGACGATGATGGAGATAATGATCTTGTATTTTGTATAAGAGCTGATTTTGAAAAAAGTAATATCATTTATTTTGAGAATATTAATGGACAAGGTATGTTTAGCGAGGAACATATTATAGCTCCTGATAGTGCAGATTCAATTTATTCCACAGATATTGATAATGATGGTGATATTGATTTGGTTACCTCAGCTCGTGAATTATCATGGTATAGGAATTCAACTATAAATAATAATAGTACTCTAGGGTTAAATGATCAACAAGAGACTCTTCCTATTATAAAAGTGTATCCTAATCCTGTGAGCGAAAAACTTTCAATCAAATCTAAATCAGAAGTTTTAGCCTTAAAGCTGTACAACTTGAACGGAAATTTAATTTTATCTAATTCAAATAAAAAAACAATAGATATTTCCAAATTAAGCAAAGGAATCTACTTCTTAAAAATACAGCAGAATTATAATAAAGTAACCACAAAAAAAATTGTGGTAGAATAATTAAACTCTTTTTAACATAGGTAAAAACACAAGCCAGTTAAAATCCTTACTTTAGAGTATTCATTTCAAATTCAACCTATTGTGAATCAAAAAAACATACTCATTACTGGAGCTAGTTCTGGTTTAGGAAAAGGCATGGCTATAGAATTCGCCAAGCAAGGCTGCAACTTAGCTTTATGTGCTAGAAGAACAGAAAAACTAAAAAACTTAAAAGAAGAACTCCTAAAAATAAACAGTAATATCAACGTTTTTATCAGAGCTTTAGATGTTACTCAGCAAGAAGATGTTTTTTCAGTTTTTAAAGCTTTTCATGATGACTTTCAAACAATCAACGGAAAATTAGATCGTGTGATTGTTAATGCAGGAATGGGTAAAGGAGCTTCAATAGGAAAAGGATTCGCCAATCAGAATTTACAAACTGCTGTTACCAATTTTTGTGGTGCTTTACATCAAATGGAAGCTGCTATGGAAATCTTTAGAGCACAAAATTCTGGACATTTAGTAGTTATTTCATCCATGTCTGCTTTCAGAGGTTATCCAAGAGCAATGACTGTTTATGCAGCAACAAAAGCTGGTGTAAAAAGTTTAGCTGAAGGAATTCGAGCAGATGTACTTAAAAAACCCATCAAAGTATCTACTATTTGTCCTGGTTACATTCAATCAGAAATGACAGATTCTATCGGAAAACCACCTCCGTTTATGATTTCTTTAGATAAAGGTTCAAAACTTTTAGTAAAAGCCATAAATAAAGAAAAAGCAAATGCTTTTGTTCCATTTTGGCCATGGTATTTCATCAAACAAATTATGCCATTTTTCACTTTAAAAATGTTGAGAAAATTCTAATCTATAACTCATGAATTTTAATCCATCGCAAAAATCAAAAGACTATTTAGAGCGTCTTAAAAAGTTTATGGATGATCATATATATCCATTTGAACGAGAACTCATAACCTATCACAAAGAACACAATACTTCTGGGAATTGGAAAGAATGGACGGAACACCCAAAATTAGACGCTTTAAAAGAACTTGCTAAACAAGAAGGGCTATGGAATCTTTTCCTATCAGATAATGTATTAGGACAAGGATTAAGCGTTTTAGAATATACGCCTCTTGCTGAAGAAATGGGACGTGTATATAATGCTGCTGAAATTTTTAATTGTAACGCTCCAGACACAGGAAATATGGAGGTTTTATATCACTTCGGAAATGAACAGCAAAAAGAAGAATGGTTACAACCTTTATTGGATGGAAAAATAAAATCTGTTTTCTGTATGACTGAACCTGATGTTGCTTCTTCCGACGCTTCTAATATTGAAACTTCTATAATTGAAGATGGAGATGAAATTGTAGTGAACGGTAAAAAATGGTGGTCTACAGGATTAGGACATCCGAAAGCAAAATTGGCCATAGTGTTAGGAAAAACAGATACTACGCAAGAAAAACACAAACAACACAGTATGGTTTTGGTTCCTTTGGATACTCCTGGAGTGGAAATACAAAGAATGCAAAATACATTTGGAGCTTACGATGCTCCTGCTGGTCATGGAGAAATCTATTTTAATAATGTTAGAATTCCGAAAAAGAATTTAATTCTAGATTTTGGTGCTGGTTTTGCTATTGCACAAGGAAGATTAGGTCCGGGTAGAATACACCATTGTATGCGTTGTATTGGAGCTGCTGAACGCGCCTTACAATTAGCGATTATTAGAAGTGGAACACGACAAGCTTTTGGAAAACCTTTAGCTAAATTAGGCGGAAACTCTGAACGTTTTGCCCAAGCAAGAATTGCTATAGATCAAGCTCGATTATTGACACATTATGCTGCTTGGAAAATTGATGAACAAGGTGTGAAAAATAGTATGACCGAAATTTCTGCGATAAAAGTTGTTGCTCCGAAAGTATTACAAGAAGTCACAGATATGGCAATGCAAATTCATGGAGGTGCAGGATTATCTGACGATTTTCCTTTGACTAATTTTTTCATTCAAGCGCGTGCTTTACGTTTGGCTGACGGACCAGATGAAGTGCATTTACGAATGATTTCTAGACTTGAATTTAAAAAATACTTAGGCTAATGTCGAACATTGTTAAAGATCTTGAAAAACAACAACGCTCAGGTGAGGAATTAAATTTAGATGCTTTATTGCCTTGGATAAAAAATCATATTCCTAATATTGATTCTAATCCGATTATTACGCAATTTTCTGGTGGAGCATCGAATTGGACATATCGCTTAAAATTTGACCAACAAGATATTATTTTACGTAGAGCTCCTTTAGGGAAAAAAGCAGCTGGAGCACACGATATGCCGAGAGAATTTTATCTTCAACTAAAATAAAAACCACATAATCCTTATGTGCCAAAAATGATCGCCGTTTGTGAAGATGAATCTGTTTTAGGTTCTACTTTTTATCTGATGGAACGATTGGAAGGAATTATTCTTAGAAAAAATCCACCAAAAGGAATTGATTGGGATGAAGAAACGGTTCGTAAAATTTGTTATTCTTTTTGGGATAAAATGATTCATTTACATCAAGTTGATTATAAGAAAGAAGGTTTACAAGATTTAGGTAAAGGTGAAGGCTATATTGAACGTCAAATTCTTGGATGGAATAAACGTTATGCAAATGCAAAAACATGGAATGTTCCAGCTGGAAAAAAGGTAATGAAATGGCTAGAAGTAAATATTCCTAAAGAAGAAAATCTATGTATTATTCATAACGACTTCCGACTAGACAATGTAGTTATAGATCCTACCAATCCAGAAAATATTTTAGGAGTTTTAGATTGGGAACTAGCTGCTATTGGAGATCCTTTAATGGATTTAGGAAACAGCTTAGCATATTGGGTTGAAGAAAAAGATGACTTTTTTGTAAAATCTATTCGAAGACAACCGAGTAATATTCCTGGTATGTTAACTAGAGAAGAAATTATAAACTACTATTGTGAAAAAACAGGAAGAACGATTAATGATTTCCGTTTTTACAGAGTTTATGGTTTATTCCGATTAGCTGGAATTGTGCAACAGATTTACTACAGATATTCAAAAGGATATACCAAAAACAAAGCTTTTAAAAATTTCTGGTTGATTTCTATCTATCTGATTAAAACCTGTGAAAACATCATTAAACGTAAAAAATAACTGCAAATTATTATCATTATGAATCTAAAAATATTGAATGCTTTATTCCCGAACAAAACTGCTTTTGTTACAGGAGCTGGATCTGGATTGGGTGCAGCTTTTGCAAAATTATTGGCTAAGAATAATTGGACACTTCATTTAAGTGACATTAATGAAAAAGCTTTAGAAAATGTAATTCAGAATTTAAACACAAACGAGAAGGTATTTCAATATTCTTTAAATGTAAGCGATAAAAATCAGTTCGAAAATGTGGTTCAAAAAGTTTATGAAAAAAGTGAAACAGTAGATGTTGTGATTAATAATGCTGGAATCGGTGATGGTTTATTATTTAAAGATTATCCTATCGAAAAATGGGAAAAGATGATTGAAGTAAACCTGATGGGAACCTATTACGGTTGTCATTTCTTTGTACCTAGATTGTTAAAACAGAAAAAAGGTGTGTTGCTAAATGTTGGTAGTTCTGCTGGATTTATGAACGCACCAGGAATGTCGGCTTATAGTGTTTCTAAAGCGGCTGTATTTTCTCTTTCTGAATCTTTATATCATGAATTAAAACTAAACAACATTCATGTAAGTGTACTTACACCTACTTTTTTTAAGACAAACATTATGGAAAATGCTAGCTCTAAAATGTTTAAAGGATTTGCAGAAAAACAGATGAAACACTCTACGACGAATGCAGATGAAGTTGCTGCAATAGCTCTTGAAAAAGCTTCAGAAGGAAAGTTTCAAATTATCTATCCTAGAGATGCTAAAACTAAGTTTTTCTATAAAAAATGGTTACCAAAATTAGTTGAGAAGCAATACCAAAAAATGATGTCTAGACTATCTAATCGTTAATTACTTTTTCTTAGTGATTTCAACGCTGTTGATTAACTTATCAAGTTCTTCTTTAGAAATAAAACTTTTCAGCATCATAACCGCTCCAAAAACGATCAATAAAACTCCCATTCCTTTTTTCACTTTGTAAATTACTAAAGGAGTTAGTTTAGAACGTAATTGTTTGGCTAGTAATATTTTTATTAAATCTAATGCAAAATATCCGATAACTACTTTAACAAAATACCAGAAAATTAAATTAGGATCCATTCCTAAAAGCGGACCAACAATAACCATAATTGTTAACCATCCCGCTAAAACACCAATATTGATAAAGTTTAAGAAATAACCATTTAGAAAAAGCTTGAAATAGTTATTACCCTTTGGAACATCAACCTCAGATTCGTCGACTTCTTTTTTGTTTTTCTTATCTAGAAATGTGATAAATCCGTAGACTACTAAAATCAATCCACCAATTAAAAACAATCGAGGATCGTCTTTTATTTTTTCTAGTAAACTTCTACTTCCGAAGTAAGCAATTAAAATAAATGTAACATCTCCTAATATTACACCAATATCAAATGCAATAGCAGCTCTAAAACCTTTTAATGCACTTGTTTTTAATAACATAAAAAACACAGGTCCGATCATCAAAGCCATAAAGGCTCCTACTCCGTATGCATTACTGTAATCTAATGACTCCATTTATAGCAATTTTTTCTTTTTTTAAACATCGTCAAAATCTACAGTAATTGTAGGTGTTGTTGGATATGCTTGACATGTTAATATAAAACCTTCTTCTAACTCCTCATCAGTTAAAATTTGGTTTTTTACCATGACAGCTTTTCCTTCAGTAACTTTAGCAATACAACTACTACAGACTCCACCTTGACAAGAATAAGGAGCATCAACTTTATGTCGTAATGCAGCTGCTAAAATATCTGTAGTTTGTTTCATTGAAAAAGAAAACTCTTCATCATCAAGTAAAACCTTAACTTCCGATTCTCCTTCTTTAACTTGTTTTGCAGCATCTTCGTCTACAGAAGCAGTAAATAATTCGAATAACACATTTTCTTTAGCAAAATCATTTTCAATAAGCGTTTCTGAAGCAATGTTAATCATTTCTTCAGGTCCGCATAAGAAAGCTTTATCAAAAGACAGGTCCTTGTAAATATTCTTTACAAAATAATTTACATGAGCCTTATCAATTCTACCAAAAACAGCACTTTCTACATTTTCTCTACTGAATGCATAACTTAAATTAAATCGCTCTGCATATTGTGCTCTTAATTCTGCTAGTTCTTTATAAAAAATCGTATCTGCGATAGTTTTATTTCCATAAACTAAAGTAAATGTTGAAGAAGTATTAGATTCTAAAACAGACTTTACCATCGATAATACAGGAGTAATTCCACTACCCGCAGCAAAACCAATATAATTTTTATTGTTTTCTGGTTCTAAAACAAACTTTCCTTCTGGTTTAGAAACCTCTAAAAGATCTCCAGCGTTTAACTTTTCATTTGCAAAAACAGAAAAAGTTCCATTTTCTACAGCCTTTACCGCAACCTTAACTTCACCACTTTTAGGTGATGAACATAAAGAATAAGCTCTTCTTACTTCTTCTCCATTAATTGTCGTTTTTAATGTAATATACTGACCAGCAACAAAATTAAAATCATTAATTAATTCAGAAGTAATATCGAAAACTAAAGAAACTGCAGATGAAGTTTCTCGTATAACATCTTTTATCTTGATTGGGTAAAATTGACTCATCTCTAAAAAAATTTGAACACAAAAATACTAAAGAAAAGAGGAATCGGACGTATAAATCAACTTCAAAAACATACCTAAGATTTTTATGTATAAGAATTTTATGTATATTTGTATACCTAAGTTTTTTAGGCATAAGGTAAAAATTCTTAAAATGGGAAATCAAAAATTGTATAAAGGTTCTTTACAAACCATCATTTTAAAGCTTTTAGCTGAACAAAACAAAATGTATGGTTATGAAATTACCCAAAAGGTAAAAGAACTAACAAAAGGAGAACTACAGATTACAGAAGGAGCTTTGTATCCTGCATTACACAAACTCGAAGCTGAAGGTTTGTTAGATGTAGAAGTCGCTAAAGTGGGAAATCGCTTGAGAAAGTATTATAAATTGACTGAAACAGGAACCGCAGAAACTGTAAACCGGCTACAACAGATGCAAGAATTTTTAAATACAATGCAGCATTTGGTAAATCCTAAATTAGGTTTAGAATAACTATGAAATTAGATGAAAAACATATTGAAAGAATAAATGATTTTTTAGAAGCAATTGGTGTCGAGTCTCTTGACATTCGACTAGAAATGGTTGATCATATAGCTTCTGAAATTGAAAATAGTGTTGACGATGTAGATACTTTTTTTAAAGATGATGGGTTTCAAACACCTTTTTTAAAATATATGTTAAGTCGAAAGAATGATATTCTAAAAAGATATAACAATCAAGTAAAACAATTGAATTGGTATTACTTAAAAAAGTTATGTAAAGAGCTATTTAGTTTATTACTTAAACCTAAGTTTTTATTTACAATTACTTTTTTAATTTTAGTGTTAATTAATTTTGGATCTGTATATTTTAAAGAATTATCTATTCTATTTTTTACAACAGTAATTGCTTTATATGTTTACACAGCTATTAAAATTCAGTTTTTCCTAAAACGTTTTAAAGAATTACGATTTATTAAGTTTTACTCTAGAATAATTTCTCTTTTTTCATTGTTAATTCTAATTTTTCCAAGTTATATAGACGTTTACATTGAAGGAAACTATTCTGAGTTCATAATGTATCAGTCTTTATTTACTTTAATCATTACTGCTTTACTACATTTCAATTTCCACAAGAAAAGTGAAATGATTAAAAACAAGTATAACTTTTTAATTCAATAGCTATGGAAATTACAAATAAAGAAGTTACTTATATAGACAACCTATTAAAGAAAAATGGTATTAAATATTGGGATGTTAGAATCGAATTATTAGATCATGTAGTTTCTGAATTAGAAAACACAACTAATAATGTAAATTTTAAAACTGCTGTTTGGGATATTTTTAAAAAGTTAGGTTGGAAAGAAAATTTTAATGGTAGTTCTTTTGAAAAATTATTAAAACAACACAATGATACCTATGCAAAAAAAGTCAGTTTAAAATTTAAAAAATATATTAAAAATTCATTTTCTAAATCTTCTATTAGTTTAGGTTCTATATTTTTTATTTACTCAATTTATTATGTTGCTCAATACAAAGAGTTATTAAAATATTTAGCTTTTACTTTCTTAGGCATAACGTTAGTTTTTATTGGGTACATAATATCTCGAAAAGCAACTTACAAATCTTTACATCTTAATCACGTAAGTAATGTAAGCTTATTTGCTATCAGTTTGTTCGGATTCATAATTAGTATAGCTGACGGACTTTTCGATGTAAATATTTTTAAACAACCAATATTAGTTTCACTAATCTTTGGTTTAACAATTATATACACAACTTTAGGTTTTATATTTTACTTAAAAGAGTATCAAAAAACCGAATTGATTTATAAAAAATTGAAAACACTATGAAATTAACAGATACACAAATACAAGACTTATATACATTTACAAGAAAACATTATGTTGAATATTATGATGTTCAAACCGAATTAGTAGATCATTTAGCGAATGATATCGAAGCTATTTGGGAAGAAAATTCTGAGCTATCTTTTGAAAAAGCTCGAGATACTTCTTTTAAAAAATTTGGTATTTATGGTTTTATGGATGTAGTTGAAGAAAAGCAACGTCAACTTTCTAAAAGATATTTGAAAATCATTTTACGTTTTGTGAAAGAGTGGTTTAAACTACCTAAAATTATTCTTACTGCTTTTCTAGTTTGGTTGTTTTATGAAGTTCAAAGCTTTAATCATGCATTTTACATTTACGCTACAATTTACTTTTGTATTATTTCTTTTGAATTGATTAAAATGTTTCAATCAAGGAAAAAAATTACTCGTAAACAAAAGGCAACAGGAAAAAAATGGATGCTAGAAAATATCCTTTTAGCCCAAGGAATAGGGAATTTAGCTTTGATTTTATTTTATATGGTTGACTTTTCTTTACCAAACAACCATGATTTTTTAGAATTAAGCCAACCTAGCAGGTTTTTTTGCGCTGCCATTATAGTACTAACAATTATAATTGCCCATGTAACAGTACACGTTATTCCTAACAAAGCTGAAGAATTACTAGAAGAACAATATCCAGAATATAAATTAGCATAGTTTACTTTTTACCATCAACAATAATTACAATCTCGCCTTTGGCAGGTTTCTCTGTGTAATATGATAGCACTTCTTTTACAGTTCCTCGTTTGGTTTCTTCGAACATTTTTGTCAATTCTCTAGAAACTGAAACCAAACGATCTTCTCCGAAGTATTCAGAAAAGTTCGTTAATGTTTTTAACAACTTATGTGGACTTTCATAAAAAATTATGGTTCGAGTTTCTTCCGCAAGAAACTTTAATCGTGTTTGACGACCTTTTTTAACCGGTAAAAAACCTTCAAAAACGAATTTATCATTCGGTAATCCAGAATTCACTAAAGCTGGCACAATAGCTGTAGCTCCTGTCAATCACTTCTCTTCAATATTATTTTGAATACAAGCGCGAGTTAATAAAAAACCTGGATCTGAAATAGCTGGAGTTCCAGCATCTGAAATTAAGGCAAATATTTCTCCAGATTGAATTCGCTTTACAATATTCTCAACCGTTTTATGCTCATTATGCATGTGATGCGATTGCATTGGCGTATTTATATCGAAATGCTTTAATAGTTTCCCACTTGTTCTTGTGTCTTCAGCTAAAATATAATCAACTTCTTTGAGCACTTTTAAAGCTCTTAAAGTAATATCTTCTAAATTTCCGATAGGTGTTGGTACCAAATACAATTTACTCATACTGCAAAGTTAGTAAAAGTGTTAGTTTGAAATCGTTCTAATGAATCAAAAAAAACAAAACACTCAACTTCTTAGTTACAACTTATCACTAACTTTGTCTCATGTCTGAAAAGCTATTAAATACTATTATCATTCCTTCAGATCTTAGAAAATTAGATATAAAGGAATTGCCTCAAGTAGCTCAAGAGCTTCGTGAATTTATTATAGATATTGTATCTACCAAAGAAGATCATTTAGGTGCTAGCTTAGGTGTTATCGAACTTACAATAGCGATGCATTATGTATTTAATACTCATGTAGATTTATTGGTTTGGGATGTTGGACATCAAGCATACGGACATAAAATTTTAACGGGCAGAAAAGATAATTTTCATACCAATCGCCAACTTCATGGGATTTCTGGATTTCCAAAACGTAGCGAAAGTGAGTACGATACTTTTGGCGTTGGACATTCATCAACATCTATTTCTGCTGCTTTAGGAATAGCAATTGCTTCACAGCTAAAAGACGAACATAAACATCATATCGCTGTTATTGGAGATGCATCGATAGCTAGTGGAATGGCCTTTGAAGCTTTAAATCACGCTGGAGTAACTAATGCTAATCTTTTAGTTATTTTAAATGATAATGCCATAGGAATTGATCCTGCTGTAGGAGCTCTAAAAGAGTATTTAACTCGAGTTAAGTCTGAAAGAAGTGATGTTGAACAAGATAATATTTTTGAAGCTCTAAACTTTGATTATTCTGGTCCGGTTGACGGTCATAATTTGGAAGAAATTATTCGTGAATTAGAACGTTTAAAACATATTTCTGGACCTAAGTTTTTACATGTTATAACAACAAAAGGTAAAGGATTACGTCAGGCCGAAGAAGATCAAGTAAAATATCATGCTCCTGGAAAATTTGATAAAGTTTCTGGAGATTTACTTCCGAAACCAAAGAGCATTCAACCACCAAAATATCAAGATGTTTTTGGAAAAACAATTGTAGAACTTGCAGAACAAAACGATAAAATAGTTGGAATTACTCCAGCAATGTTAACCGGAAGTTCTTTAAAATTTATGTTAGATAAATTTCCTAATAGAACTTTCGATGTCGGAATAGCAGAACAACATGCTGTTACTTTAGCTGCTGGAATGGCCGCTGAAGGAATTATTCCTTATTGTAATGTGTATTCTACGTTTTTGCAACGAGCTTACGATCAAATAATTCACGATGTTGCTTTGCAAAATCTACCTGTGATTTTTTGTTTAGATCGTGCTGGATTAGTAGGTGAAGATGGAGCGACACATCATGGTGTTTTTGATCTTGCTTATTTACGTTGTATTCCTAACCTAACTATTTTCGCTCCACGAAATGAAATCGAATTAAGAAACATCTTATATACAGTACAGTTGGGCATAGAAAACCCTATAGCGATTCGTTACCCTAGAGGTAGAGGAGTAACTATCAATTGGCAATTACCTTTTGAAACAATTGAAATAGGAAAAGGAGCTTGTTTACAAGAAGGAAATAAAATAGCTATACTTTCTATTGGTTCTATAGCTAAAAATATATCAGAAGCTTTAAAATCATCAAAAGAGAAGGATCAAGTTGCACATTATGATTTACGCTTTGTAAAACCACTTGATGAAAAGCTGTTACATAATATCTTTAAAAAGTTTGAAAAAATAATCACAATTGAAGACGGAACTGTAAAAGGTGGATTCGGATCAGCCATTTTAGAGTTTGCAGCTGAACATAATTATAAAAATCAAATTAAAGTTTTAGGAATACCAGATCAGTTTATACATCACGGAACTGTTGAAGAATTATATGAGATTTGTGGAATTGATGTTAAGTCTATTTTATCTGAAATTGAAAATATGATATAAGTAAAAGCGAATCCAAATGGATTCGCTTTTACTTTTCTATAAAAATAGTTATTCGTATGATTTCTTCTTTAAGGTTTAGGTATACATATTTTTATTTATATCTTCTTACTGGAATAGCATCATAAAATCCATAACCTTTACTTGTAGAATATTCTGATATTTCATCTTTACTTGGATTATAATAAAGGTAAATACCTTCATCAGGTATACTTTCATTCTGATTAGATACCCAATACGAATTATCTCCAGTCAAAGCATTTATATCTACTAAACTTCTAATCACAGCACTCATTTCTTGAGAAGAAGGTAAAAACCAATTATTATATCCTCCTCCATCGTAATCTCTACATAATTTAGCAGCAAAATTAGAATCATTACAACTATTAATAATTCTTTGAGAATTAGCATAACCAGATCCAATATTTTTAGGCATACCTGGTATAGAAATATTTTTACATCCCCAAGTTACATTGTCAAAATAACCTGGTGCAGCCTCCATAAATCTCCAACCATCTGATTCACTACCTTTATCAAACACAACGTATCCTCCAGAAGGTCCTACATATCCAACAGTTTTAAATTTTAATTCTTCACCATATATTACTCGATTATCATGTGGAAAAGAAACATACGGTCTTATATAATAATCTGTATTAGGAGATAAATTATTAATTGTAAATTCAGTATCATTGAATGGAAAATGACTTGTATTTATAGAAAAATTTGATAGTGTTGGATTTGGGTTCACACTAAAAACATATCCTGTTTCAAACAAACCTGTTTCGTCATCTATTTTTTCTATTTTAGAAGATACAACGACACGTGTAGAAACAATACCTTCTATTCTAAAATTTTCAATACTTAAAACATCTTTGGTTGTAAATTCTAAATCATTTCCGTAAAACGTTTCTCCTAATTGCGTTGAAACCCATGCCCTAACATGATATGTTTGTAATGGTTCTATTGAATTTTTAATATCAATAAAAAAAGAGCCAAACCCACTACCATCTACTACTTCTGTATAATCATTGGTTGTTGGATTCGAATTTAAGCTCCAAGCAAAACCTCTAGCCACAATTTCTACATCATCACCAATAACTCTACCATTGAACGTTAATGTTTTTCCTTTTAACTCTGTTACTGGATCAGTAATTACAGTTATTGAATTAGTATTATCCACAACGTTTTCATCTTGAGAACATGAGGTAATAATAGTTATTATTATTAATAAAATGGTTTTTGAAAAAAAATTTTTCATAGTAAATAAATTAGTTGTTAAAATTTAGTTTAGATTAATAGCAATTATATGAAGGACTTAAGAAGGTTGTTCGTTTGATAATCTCGTTTTTATATATTTAAGCTGTACTTTTATTTTTTAAGTTCTACTGAAAATTCTTTTACACAATCAGATTGATAATTAGTTTCTATTCTAATTTTACCTTTTGTAAACCCATCATTGATTTTGACAGTAAATGATCTTGACGTTGTTGATCCGACAATTTCTATATTAGTTCCTTCAATTATCGACCATTTCAAGTCTGTTGTATCCGGAACTTCATCAGAAATTGAAAATGTTTTTGTTTCTCCTATTTCAACTAAATTACTTTCATTATCTGATGTAATAAAATAACTACAAATTCCAGACAAGGCATTTGAATTATTTAATGTAGCGTCTTCATCTTCACATGAAGTTAAAATTATAGTCAATATGAATATTGGTAATACTTTTAAAATTTTTTTCATTATGGATTAATTTAAATTATAATCATTTCACAGAACAAAACACACTATATATCTTTAGTATTAGTGTTTTTTATTTCATTAAAATGTGAATCTTTTAAAAGAAAAGTGATGTATTAATAGCTATTTTTTTGTTTTTCTTTACCGCAAAATTAATAAAACATAAAACTTAATAAAAAATTTCATGTTACTTAATTGTAAAAATTATAAAAAAAGAGCAAACCTAATATTTAAAGTTTGCTCTCTGTTTTTTTAGAAGCCAAATCCGCCTCCACCACCTCCGGTGTTACAGTCTTGAGCATACAAAGTATATTTTTCTATATTACTTCCAGCACTATTTGATCTTCTTAAAGTTACAACATAAGTTCCAGGCTTATTTATATTTACTAAAGCTTCACTTCCATTAAAACTTGGTTGAATATTAGCATCAAAACCTCCTGGACTAATAGACCAGCTATAATTCACACATCTTTCTAAAGGCACATATAAAATATTAGCTACAGTTCTTGTACAAATGTAATTATAGCCTAAATTATTAGGAACATACCCTTGTGGATAAGGTTGTAAAAAATCTGATAAAATAGGTGTTTGTGAAGGTGGAGTTTTAATTTTACTACAACTTACTAAACTTACATCGAATTCTTTATTACAATTACCACTGTAATTTGTTTCTAAACGAATTGAACCTCCATTAAAACCAAGATTAAATTTTACAGTAAAAGATCTTGAAGTTGAAGAACCAATAACTTGAATTCCTGCACCTCTAATTACACTCCATTTGAATCTAGTTGAAGTTGGAACATTACTAGATACAGTAAATGTTTTAGTTTCTCCTATATTAACAACATAACTGTCATTTGCAGTAACTATATTGAAATCACAAATATCGCGATTAAGGATCCCTGATTCTACTTGTTTACTTGTTGAAGTTGTTTCATTGGTGATTAGTTCCTCACCTTCATTTTGACATGCGTTGATTGTTGTTACCAATATGAAAATTGATAACAGTCTTAAGATTGTTTTCATTTTTTAATTATTTAAATTTAATAGGTTGTTATTTCTTAAATTATTTGAATATTTAGATATACTGAATAAACTAATATTCATAAAATAAATACTAGTTCAGTATAAAATATAATCAACAATTTAAGTGTAAAAGAAAAGTGATTTTAATAGCTATTTTTTCTCTTTTCAGTTTAATCAAATTTAATAAAAAATAAAAAATTGTAAAATAATTTTAACGTTATTATTCGGTGAAACCTATACGTAAAGTTTAACTTACGTTAACAGCATCTTCTTGATTTACCAGAAATCATTTTTTAAAAAATAACTTAGCTATTATAAACTCTTTTTTAGTTTAGGATGGATATAATTAATCAAATCTGTATTAACATATTAGATACCTCTTAATTAAAAACATCTAAAATATCGCTGTAACTTTAATTCAAATTCAGAGGAAATAAAAGTGTATACTCATGTTCAATAAAGAATATTTTTTTAATAAAAAAAGCGAATCGGTAATGATTCGCTTTCTAAATATATTAAATAATAATATTTCTTAGTTGTTTAATGCTTCTGCTCCACCAACGATTTCTAAGATCTCATTGGTAATTGCAGCCTGACGAGCCTTGTTATAAGTTAATAATAAATCGTCACGTAATTCCTTAGCATTATCTGTAGCCTTATGCATTGCAGTCATACGAGCACCGTGTTCGGCAGCAAATGAATCACGAATTGCTTTGTATAACTGAGTTTTTAATGACTTAGGAATTAATTCTAAAACTATTTCTTCTTTAGAAGGTTCGAAGATATAGTCTAAGCTAACATTTTTATCTCCCTCAACAGGTTTAATAGGTAAAAATTGCTCTACCATTGCAATTTGAGTGGCAGCATTTTTAAATTGATTGTAGATAATTTCGATTCTATCGTAAGTACCTGCAACATATAAATCCATTAATTGTTGAGCAACTTCAGCAGCTTTATCAAAAGTTAAATCATCGAAAATACTGTTGTTGTTTTCAATAACGTTATATTCTTTTGATAAAATGTCGTTTCCTTTTTTACCGATAGTTAAAAGGTCAACTTCTACTCCGTTGTATGTTTCATTAATTGTACTAACAGTCTTTTTAATGATAGAAGAGTTAAACCCTCCACATAAACCTCTGTTAGAAGTAACAGCAACTAATAAAACTTTGTTTACTTCTCTTTGTTCAGAATAAGCTACTCCTGTATTTCCTTCTAAAGTTGCACTTAAACTTTGTAAAAGTTCAGTTAATTTAGAAGAATAAGGGCGCATTGCTGTAATAGCATCTTGTGCCTTTTTCAACTTTGCAGCAGATACCATTTTCATGGCAGATGTAATCTGCATTGTTGATTTAATCGAAGTAATTCTGTTACGTATTTCTTTTAAGTTTGCCATCTATATGAACTTAAAATTGTTTGAATTTCCTCATTGATTTCTCAATGAGGAAATGTGTTTTAATTATGCTGAATATTTAGCAGAAATCTCTTTAGCTGCTTGTGTTAATACATCAGTAGCTGCATCAGTTAATTTTCCTGATTTTAACGTATCTAATGTATCTCTATGCTTTGCATTTAAGAACTCGATATAATTTGCTTCGAATTCTTTTACTTTATTTACAGGAACGTCTTTTAATAAGTTCTTAGAACCTGCATAAATAATAGCGATCTGATCTTCTACTGTAAATGGATCTCCTTGATTTTGCTTTAAGATCTCAACGTTACGTTGACCTTTAGAGATTACATTCATTGTAGCTGCATCTAAATCAGAACCAAACTTAGCGAATGCTTCTAATTCACGGTATTGAGCTTGATCTAACTTTAACGTACCAGATACTTTCTTCATTGACTTGATCTGAGCAGAACCTCCTACACGAGATACAGAAATACCTACGTTAATTGCTGGACGTACACCCGAGTTGAATAAATCAGACTCTAAGAAAATCTGTCCATCAGTAATCGAAATTACGTTTGTTGGAATATATGCAGAAACGTCTCCCGCTTGAGTTTCAATAATTGGTAATGCAGTTAAAGAACCACCACCTTTTACTTTACTCTTTAATGATTCTGGTAAATCGTTCATTTGAGCTGCAATTGAATCGTCATTAATAACTTTTGCTGCACGCTCTAATAATCTAGAGTGTAAGTAGAATACATCTCCAGGATACGCCTCACGTCCCGGTGGACGACGTAATAATAAAGATACCTCACGGTAAGCAACTGCTTGCTTAGATAAATCATCATAAATGATTAATGCTGGACGACCAGTATCACGGAAATACTCACCGATAGCAGCTCCTGCGAAAGGTGCATATACCTGCATTGGGGCAGGATCTGAAGCGTTAGCAGCAACAATAGTTGTATAAGCTAAAGCTCCTTTTTCTTCTAACATGTTAGCGATAGCAGCTACTGTTGAACCTTTTTGACCTACTGCAACGTAGATACAATATACTGGCTCACCTGCATCGTAAAACTCTTTTTGATTTAAGATAGTATCAATAGCAACTGTTGACTTACCAGTTTGACGGTCACCAATGATTAACTCACGTTGTCCACGTCCAATAGGAATCATTGCATCTACAGACTTAATACCTGTTTGTAATGGTTCCGTTACTGGTTGACGATAGATTACCCCAGGTGCTTTACGCTCTAAAGGCATTTCGAAAGTTTCTCCTTCGATTGGTCCTTTACCGTCAATAGGGTTACCTAAAGTATCTACAACTCTACCTACAACTCCTTCTCCAACTTTTAAAGAAGCAATTCTTTCAGTACGTTTTACTGTAGAACCTTCACTTACTCCAGTAGATGCTCCTAATAATACAACACCAACGTTATCTTCTTCTAAGTTTAATACGATTCCTTCTAAACCGTTACCAAAATCAACTAATTCTCCATATTGTACGTTAGATAAACCGTAAACACGTGCGATACCATCACCTACTTGTAATACAGTTCCTACTTCGTTTAACGTAGCTTTTGATTCAAAATTTGTTAATTGTTCCTTTAAAATTGCTGATACTTCAGCTGGTTTAATTGCTGCCATCTTATATCTTTTGATGTATAATTAAATTTTTGGAATATAATGACTATTGTCAAATTCTCTTCTTAATTCGTTTAATTGGTTAGAGATACTTGCATCATATTGCACATCTCCTACACGTAAAATAAATCCTCCTAAAATATCTGGATTTATTACGTTTTCAATTGTTGCACTGTTTCCAGTAATATCAACAATCTTCTTTTGGATCTTAGCCTCTAATTCAGAACTTAAAGCTACTGCAGTAGTAACTGTAGCAACCTGCATGCTCTTGTAATAATCGAAAATGATAGTGTATTGCTTGGCAACACTTTCTAACATTGACATTCTTTTATTTTCAGCTAATAAGTTAAATAATCCTTTTCCGATACTATTTACTTTATCCCCGAATAAAGCATCTAATACTTTCTTTTTATCAGAAGCTTTAATAATTGGACTTTTAAGCATAGCATCTAAATCGTCACTTTCAGCAACAGTAGCAGCGATAAGCTTCATGTTATCGTTTACTTCTGCATCATTACCTTGCTCTTTAGCTAGGTTTAATATCGCTTTTGCGTAACGTAATGCTGGTCTTGACTGTTTCATTATGCTTAATTAGTTTAAAGTAACGTCTTCTAACATTCCTTCTACAAGCTTTAATTGATCATCTTGAGAAGCTAATTCTTTCTTTACAACTGTTTCAGCTATACCGATTGAAAGGTCTGCTACTTTTTTCTTTAATTCTGCAATTGCAGCTTGTTGCTCTTGCTTGATTGTTGCTTTTGCATTTTCAATCATTTTAGAAGCTTCCTCTCCTGCTTCCTGCTTAGCATCAGCAATAATTTTATCTTTGATCTCACGAGCTTCCTTCATCATTGCATCACGCTCTGCTCTCGCTTCTTTTAATAATTTTTCGTTATCAGCCTGTAAGTTTTGCATTTCCTTACGAGCATTCTCAGCTTGATCTAAAGCACTTTGAATACCTTCTTCTCTTTCATCAAGAGAACTTAAAATTGGTTTCCAAGCAAATTTAGCTAATAAAACTAATAATACGATAAGGATTACCGCTTGCATGAAAAATAACCCTGGCGAAAAATCATTTAATAACTGATCCATTATATTTAATTTATTCTTTTAAAAATCTTTTTTGTTTAATTTGAAAACATTTCCTGTAACCAACCGTTACAGGAAAATGTTTTGTTTTTGTTTCTTCTGGAATTATCTTCCTAAGATTAAAGCACCGAATGCTAATCCTTCTAATAATGCTCCGATGATGATCATCGCAGTTTGGATTTTACCAGCAGCCTCAGGTTGACGAGCAATTCCTTCCATTGCTTTTCCACCGATTTGACCTAATCCGATTCCTCCACCGATTACGATTAATCCTGCTCCTATTAAATTAAGAGTTCCTGTCATGATACTTGATTTATATAATTAAACAAATTCTTATTCTATATTAATGATGTGCATGATCGTGTTCATGCTCTTCTACTGCCATTCCGATGAATAAGGCAGATAACATGGTAAAGATAAACGCTTGTAAAAACGCTACTAATACCTCAATTACCATAATGAATGTTGCTAAAACAAAAGACATACCTGTTGAAGCTACAGGACCAAAGTCCTTCTTTAAAACAATCATTAAAGCGATTAAGCTCATCACTACAAAGTGACCTGCTGTAATGTTCGCGAATAAACGAACTAATAACGAGAATGGCTTAATTAAAACAAACCCTACTAATTCGATTACTGCTAATATTGGCCTTAATACTACTGGTACACCTGGCATCCATAATGTATGAGCCCAGAAATCTTTAGAACCATTAGTTAAATATATTACCGCAGTAAATAATGCTAAACAAACTGTAACTGCAATTTGACCTGTAACGTTAAATCCAATTGGAGTTAACCCTAATAAGTTTAATATCCAGATAAAGAAGAATACCGTTAATAAATATGGCATAAACTTCTTATATTTTTTCTCACCAATATTTGGTCTAGCGATTTCATCTCTTACGTATAACACTAAAGGCTCAAGAACACGACCTACCCCTGTTGGAATAGCACCTTTTTTGTATCCTTTAGCTAAAGAACCAAATCCTAAGAACATTAACAACCCAGCGAATAACATTCCGAATACACTTTTAGTGATCGAAAAATCTAACACTCTGTGTGCATTTGTTGCGTGATGAGTCTCATCAAAAGAAACATGCTCCGCATCTGCTTCTAACTCATAAATCTTACTATGAATTTTAGCAAACTTAACACCACCTTTTTCTACTACTACATGACCATCATCATTATGATGAAATGCAGAAGACATGAAAGTTTTTAAACCTTTGCTCGTCCAAACGATTACTGGTAATGGAAAACCAACATGTTTTCTTTCACCTGCATCATTGGTATATGAATACAATGTAAAATCGTGTGAATCGGCTAAGTGATGTTTAATATAACCTTTAATAGATTCAGGAGTATTAATCTGTCCTCCTTTGCTTGGAGTTTCTCCTCCTCCAGCGAATGCGTTAAATGAAGTAAATACTAATGCTAGTATTGCTACAAACTTGATAGATTTTTTTGCTATCATCATACCTTACTAAATGTAGAATTATGGTCTCTAAATTTCCGTGCAAAGGTACACATTTAATTAAAACTACAAACTCTTTTTTGGATATAGTTTAATATCGTTCCTAAAACGTTATAGTTTAATTGAATTGCTTCTTATTTAATAGTTTAGAAATTGCGACAGCTTCAGTAATTAAAAATAGAAACAATGGTACCACTAAAGATACTCGTTCAGGTCTTGAAAGATTTTCTTTTGCAAACACAGATGCATTAAAAATTAGCACGAATAAACCTATTTTTATGAATATAGAAGCTAAATATGCATAACCTGCTTGATTAGGTAAAATACTTGCAACGAACTCAACAATTGCATAAACCACGAAAGCTGCAACAACATGAAATAAATATACTTGTAACAATGAAAAAGAAATAGTAAGTTCCTTTACTAAATAAGAATTTGTAAAATAACTTAACACAAAAAGTAATACAAGTGCTACTGCAAATAAAAGAATACGCTTAATCATTGTCTTTAGAAAAATTAATTACCTGTTTTATTACCGAATACATGGCAATAAAAACGGCCGCTAAAGTACAAATTTTAGTATATAAGTCGTTTGAATTAGGGTATTTATTGTCTAGCCATTCACCTAATAAACTTCCAAGGTAAATAGTAATTCCCATTTGAATGGCTATTCCACTAAAACGCGCGTATTGTTTAAGCTGACTTTTGTTTGTCTTTTTTGGCATCAGATGATTCGCTACTACCTAACTCCTTAATTGCTCCTTTCATGTTGCATGTTGCATTGAATGCAGCACCAGGTTCAGTAGAAATTTGCCCTACGTTAACGTTACCAGTAATATTTGCTGTAGACTTAGCTGTTAAAATATTTGACACATTGAACTCTCCAGAGAATCTTCCTTCAACATCTGCATTATTACACTCTACAGTTCCGTTGATATATCCTTCTTGTCCAATGATTACTCTACCATTAGTTTTTAATGTTCCTTCTAGAGTTCCATCTATTCTAAAATCTCCTTCAGAGATGAAATCTCCTGTAATTTTAGTTCCTCTACCGATTACATTTCTACTCGTAGATTTTCTTTCAACTGTATTGTCTTTTTTGCTTTTATTACTGAACATAAGGGAATTATTTTAAAAGTTGTATGATTTCGTTTGCTTTTTGTCCTTCAATTTGATTTGCATACTTAAATGCAACAAATTCGAGAGCCTTTTTATACTCTTCTTTGCTTTTGTACTTACCAATGCACATCGCACGAAGTAAAGCAAATTTAGCAATTAATTCTGAATTCTCAATTTCAGAACTTAAATTATCTATTTGATTTACAGCCTCTTCATTCATATTGAACTTATACATACTGTAAATATTCTTGTATTTTTTATCTATTTCGCTAACTTCTTTTTTAGCAGTTAGCTTTGTATTTGGTTCTTTAATAATTTTTTCAAACTGAGAATCAGCGTATTTACTTAGAATCAGGTTTTTCTTTTCTTCAGATTTCTCACTATCCGCTACTGTTTCGTACAACTGATATAAATGATAATTAATTGGCAATTCTAACTCTGGTTTTTCATTCACTGCAAGTAAGCGTTCGAATTTTTCTATAGCTAAACTAGGGTTTTTGAATTGCTCTTTATAAATTAAACCTAATTGATATAGTGCTTCATTTCTATCTTTTGCTAAAGCTCTAAGTTCCTCTTTATCTTCTGGAATAGTTTTTAAATATGTAGCTACTTCGTATCTACTATTATCTTGTTTTTTTGCTTCAACTTCTTCCTCTTCTTCTTCAGACGGAACGGTTTTATCTGACCATCTCCAATTATCTTCTAAGGGTCTGCTTCCCCAAACCTTTGTAAAAGCTACTTTACCAAAACCTTTAGATTGAGAATTATAGAAATACCATTTCCCTTGATTTCCACCTCCGAAAGAAGCTCCACCTCCAAATTGACTTCCAAAGTTTTGAGAATTTGCTAGTCTTTGACGTTTTTTCTCCTCTTGTTCTTTTAATTCTTCTATGTATTTTTCAAAATAGGCAGTTCTTTCATCTGGACTCATTGCCGATAATTTTAAAATACTATCATTAGCCTTTACAATTTCTTCAAAAGATCTTAACTTATCTAGACCTTTCTTTTTTCGTTTTATTCTACGAATTCTTTTTTCATTTTCAAACTCTTCTGAAGTAGCTTGAATTACACTATCGTAAAAAGATCCTGCTAATAAATATTCTTGCTTGTTAAAATAGATATTACCTAAACGTTCGTAGGCATACGTTTTCTGATAGTTATTGTTCTTTTTAGCTTCTAATGATTTTAAATAATATCCTGTAGCTCTATCAACACTATCTCTTTTTTCCTCTAAAACACCTAAATGATAATAGAGTTCGTTATGATACTTTCTATTATCAGAATTTCTAATTAGTTTTTTAAATTTTCCTATTAAACCAATACTTGAAGAATCTTTTTCTAGGTTTTTAACCAACTCAATGTAAGCATGAATTTTATATTTTCTTGGTGTTCCTCGATTTCCTGCTAATAATTTAAAAACAGTTCTTGCAGAATCTTTACGATCTAATTTGCTATAAATCTGACCAAGAACAAATTTGTTTCTATATGATTGTTCATTCTTTGCTAAATCTGCTGATTTTTTTAAGTTATCTATTACTTTTTGAATAGTATCCGTTTTTTCATAAGCCATAGCTAAAGCTGTATGAGCAGCTTGAAGTTGAACTCCAGTTAAATTCTCTTCATTTGTATCTAAATCAACTAGTAATTTTAGTGTTTCAATTGCTAGTTTTTCATTTTCTAATCGAATATTAGCTTTAGCTCTCCAAACTTTAGTATCGTAGATTAAATCTGCTTTGGGGTAGTTGGCAATGATATAATTGAAAGCTTCAATAGCAGGAATAAAACGTTGTGTATAATACCTTGATTTTCCTAAAAGCAAATACGCATCATCTATTTGACGGTTTTTTTCATAACCTCCAATATTCATTGAATGTTTTTGAATAGCCTTTGTAGCTTTTTCTTCAGCTCTATCAAAAGGAGTAGCTGGTTTATTTTTTTGATCATCTTTATCATCAAAACCACTTCCTGGAGTTCCGAATTTTAACTCACCAATATTTCTTTCGTCAAACTTTATCGGTTCTAAAGGTAATCGTCTCCAGAAATTATCTGTGTAATTGGTTTCAATATTTTTTATCCCTTTTTCAAAAGCTTGCTCACCATTAAACAACACATTATATTTTGTGTTTAATACATGGAAATTTCTATTAATAACTGTGTCTTTCTTGGTACTACAAGAATACACTACAATTCCACAAATAATTAAAGCAAGTACTTTGAATAAATTTTTCATAAAAAAAAGCTCTACATGTACAACAACGAAATTTAAGCTGTTATCGTACAGGTGAGCGTAAAAATAGAAATAAAAACCTAATTTTCTAAGGAAGAGGAAAAATAGCTTTCTAATTCTTTTAAACTAAGTGCTGTTGTAGTGATATCTTTGACTAGATTTCCTTTTTCTAAAACTACAATTCTATCACAAACTTCAGTTACATGACTTAAGTCGTGACTAGAAATTAACACTGTAACTCCTTTATTTTCTTTTAGTTTTTTGATGATATTTTTAAGTCTTATTTGAGTAGTAGGATCTAAATTTGCAAATGGTTCATCTAAAATTACCACTTTTGGATTCCCCATTAAGGCCGCAATAATTCCTGCTTTTTTCTGATTCCCTTTACTTAAATCTCTTAAAAATTTCTTTTTCCCTAAGATTTCTCCGTTGAAAAACTCTTCAAATTGTTGTAAAAATGTATGAACATCTGCTTTGTTCATTCCTCTTAATTCACCAATAAATTCAAAGTATTCATTTGGTGTTAAATACCCTATTAAGAAGCTTTCATCTATAAAAGAACCTGTAAATGTTTTCCATTCTTCACTTTTATTAACCACGACATTACTGCTTGTAATTGATCCAGTCGTTGGTCGAATTAAATCTAAAAGTAAATTAAATAAAGTTGTTTTTCCTGCTCCGTTATTTCCAACTAAACCAAAAGATTCACCCGCTGGAATATCAAAAGATTGAACATTTAAAACTTCTATTGATCCGTATTTTTTTGAAATATTTTTTACTTGTATCATAATCAATTTATTTTTTTTGGTTGAAACCGTGTATAGTTGCGTATTTATCTTTTATATATTTTTTTTCTATGAAGTTCATAATTGGATTTTTTAGAAGAATTCCTAATACACCAAAACTCGCAATAGCTAAAATACCTGCATTAAAACCAACAAAATAATTGAACACAGAGAAAAACAACATTGGAATTCCCATGATTGGTATAAATATTAGAAATTGAGTAGCACTAATTCCTTGCGTATTACTAAATCCACTTGCTTCTAAATCAATTCGTTTTCTATTGTAAGAACCTGTAAACAATAAGAATAAAGTAGTAAAACCTATATTAAAAATTGTCCCTGCTGTAATCATTAAAAACTTATCTACACCAAAGTATAAGTAAGGAATACTTAACAAATAAAGACAAAGTGTTACCACAGACATTAACAACCATTTGCTTTCTAAATACTTTCTATAACTAATATTTTGAGTCATCATCATTCTATAATATTCACTATCCCAAGCTGGAATAAATTGACCATAGTTAGTAATAAAGCCTCCAGTTGTAAAAAGCGCTCCAAAAATTAAAAGAGCTGAATTTTCGCCGAATTCTTCAGGTTGTGTAAAAAAATACAACCCGTAAAATAGAAAAAGAAAGGACATTAAAAATACCATTTTGGTTCTTTTGTTTCTCCAAATTAATCTCATTTCATTTTTAATGAAAGGAGCTAAATCACCAAAATTGTCTACAAATGACAAGTCACTTGTGTTCGCTTCTTTAGTTTTAGTTTGAATAGCATCATCTAAATACAATTGATTTTTCAACTTTTTATAATTAATCACATAGAAAGTAATCAATAAAACTAATGGGACTAAAACAAAAAACCAATTAGTATATAGGCTATTGAAAATAGTAACACTGATTCCTGTAAAATCATAAATCCCAAATTGTTGTAAAGTAACTACACCACCTAAAAGCACAATTAAAATACCAAAGGCAATATTACTTTTATTGGTAATAAAATTTAAGTAGTTTATTGAAAAAACAATAGTTATAATTCCAATTAACCAACTTAATACGTTATTGGTAGGATAACCTTCTTTTATTAGGACAAGTGAAAATGGAATAAAGAAAAATAAACTAAAAAAGTTGAAAAATGATATTCAAGTTTTTATAAGAGTGAAGTTATTTAGTTTACTCTTTTTAATAACAAGTATTAGTAAAGGCTTAATATTCAAATCAGGTAACTTTTGCATTAAATATCTAAAGATTAAATCTCCTATAACATAAAATAATAAAAAACCGTTAACAACTTGAAAAGGATCTTTTTCTGGATACAATTCTTTTAACAACATATAGCTTCCTAAACCTAGGATAAGGAAAGAAATAACCATCCACAAAGCAAAGAAACCCATGATAATATTGATAGCAGCTTCTTTTTGCCAAAATGTAGAACGGAAAAATTGTTTCATCTCGAAACTTATAAAACGTGCAAACATAGCGATTCAATTAGTTAGGTTTTACATAAGTAGTTAAAAGTCGAATTTTGTTACATAAAAAAAGCACCCAAAAAGGTGCTTTTTTATATTTCTTTTTAAAACCACTGGCAAATAATGCCTCCCATTAACGCAAGAGTAACAATCCAATACCCAGCATTAATAGCGATGTAAATAAATGTTTTACGTTCAAACATAGCTTGAATAGCTAAAATTGGTAAGGCTATAAAAAAACCTAAAATACTACCATGTAATAACCCATGTTTAAAAGTTCGAAATCGAGTTCCATAGCTTTCCATTAGTGAAGTATACGTATTGTAAGCTTCTCCACTATTATTAATAAAATCTGGTTCACCAGCTAGAGTAGAATAAATTCCCATTTGATGAATTACAACTGGAAGTAAACCCAATGCTATTATAAAACTTAGTACATAAGAAAGGCCAAAAATTACAGCCATATTACCACCTTTTAGGTTTTCTTCTGTAAAACTCATCTCTTTCATCCAAGCATTTTTAAATAATGGCCCATACCATATAAAACCTGTAAATAAAGGCACAAGCGCTGCTAGAGCACAAATTAAAAAATTGATTTTCATTGTTTTGTAAGTTTTAATGTTTGTTTAACTAAAAGTAAAAAAATATTCTAACTTGCTAATTAGACATAAAAAAAGCCACCTGAATCAGGCGGCTTTTTTATTTTATTTATGTAAAGTTTATTTAATTTTTAAGGATTTTGCTATTGCTTCTAACTCGAAAAGAAAATCTCTTTTATTTACAGACGGAGCATAAGTAAAACCTTCGAAAACTACTAATCTGTTATTCTTTTTATCTACAATTGTATAATTTAAAAAAGGACCAGCCATGAAATCGTTTTTCACTTCCCATTTACCACGCGTTTCATAAGCTTTCTTTCCATCTAAAGTAGTTTCGTATGTGAATGGAGTATAAGCTTGTTCTGTAATCATATACATTCCTTCCCTACTTCCTGGAATAAATACTTCTCCAATACTATCCCTAACCGATGTAATATTATCTGCAACTTTAGTTTCGTCTCCAAGTGGTAAAGAATAAATTAATAAATTGTTAGAACCATCTCCTCTTGCTATTCCACTCATTAAATGATGACGCATCCATAAGAAATTATTTAAAGTATCTTGAACCAACTTATAACGCTCAGGAATGATGATATCAATTCCTAAATTTTCTACAGTTTTAAGTTTAGATGCATCTATACGCTCTCTTCTGAAAATACTTTGTGTAAACTTTATATCTTCATCTTTAAATAACTGTATAATTTCTTTACCTCTTGTTTTAATAAGGTTTGTTAAATCATATTCGTCACTATACGTAGCTTTGATAACAATCTGAGGTCTTGCATCTTTATCTCTTTCTATTGAAATACTAGTAGAATCTGCTTTTTGAAATAATAAAATAGCTTTATTATTTTTAATGAACTTGTTAAATCCTGAATGATCTATTTGATTTACTGAAAGTAATGTTTCTGGCTGTGGTAAACCTACTTGATGTTCACCAAAAACAGTTCTAATTTCTTCACCCGGCTTTCCATGCCAATCGGCACTTTTCATAACTACCAAAATCTCATTAGTGTTCCCTGTAGATCTTGGTAAAATTATGTCTGCTTTACTACTTCTTTTACAACTTAACAGTCCTAAAGAAGCAACAAATAGTATTAATATTTTATTCATAATAGTTAGTTTTTTTTAGACCTTTTACTTGATTAATCAAAAAGCATACCTTTTACATTCTTCTTGGATAAATATACAAACGTTGTCCTGCTCTTAAATTTGAATTTCTCATATTATTCCAACGCTTTATATCTTTAACTCGAACTCCAAATTTAATTGCTATTTTTCCTAAATAATCTCCAGATCTTACTTTGTAACGAATTCTTTTATCCATTTCAAAGTATTTAGGTAAAGGTTTTTCTCTTAATGAATCCTCAGTAGCAGCTAATGCATAAATTTCTTTCTCTTTCTCTAAGAAATCAATCATTTTATTTCTAGGTAAACGTATTGAGAATTTCTTCTTTTTTACAAAAGGTATAATGTCGATTTTATACTGTGGATTTAAAAAAGAAAGCATTTCAGTATTTACATCTATCTTCCCTGATATTTGATCAAAAGAAACAGTTCTTTTTACCTGAATTGTATCTGTTTGAAAGTTAAATATTTTTGGACTTTCTGGATACAAGCCTAACTCATCTGCATATTTAAAAATATACATTGTAGCATAAAACGCAGGAACATAACCAGCAGTTTCTCTCGGTAAAAAAGGACGAATATTCCAATAATTTCTATAACCTCCAGAGTTTTTGATAGCTTTCAATACATTTCCTGGACCAGAATTATAAGCCGCCAAAGCTAAATCCCAATCATTGAAAAGTCCGTGTAAAAAAGTAAGATATTTACACGCTGCAATTGTAGATTTAACAGGGTCTTGACGTTCATCTACATAAGAGTTTACTGCTAATTTATATTGTTTACCTGTTCCATACATAAATTGCCATAATCCAGTAGCGCCAACTCTTGATTTAATTTGTGGTCTTAACGAAGATTCTACGATCGCTAGATATTTCATTTCTAATGGAATATCATATTGATCTAAATATCTTTCAAACATTGGAAAAAAGTATTTTGCTCTAGACATTAATGCAGGATAATACTTCTTTCTATATTTTAAATAGTTATTAATAACACGCTCTAAAGCAGGATTAAAAGCTAAATTAAATGGAGTTTCTTGATTAATTAATGCTAATCGTTCTTTTAGTAATTCTGGGGTAACAACAGGTGTTACATTAGTTACTAAATCTTTGTCATTGATAATGTAAGGAACACTATCAAAAAGTGGAGAATATAATTTTGCTTCCAGTAATAAGCTATCTATTCGTTTTAAATCGTCGTTTGTATAACGTTCCTTTGCAATCAATTTCTTTTGCGGAATTGAATCTGATGTTGAGTTTGGAATAGAATCCTTGCGGATTATAGTTTTAGTAATTAAATCAATCTCTTTAATAGAATCAACAGGTTGATTTTGAGCAAAAAGATTAGCAATACTAAATAGGCTTAAGACAAAGAACTTTTTCATTAAAATTTATACGTAACTAAAATTGAAATTCAACGGCAACTGGACAATGATCAGAATGTTTTGCTTCTGGTAAAATATAAGCTCTAGAAATCTTTTCTTTTAAGGGTTCTGTTACCATACAATAATCTAATCGCCAACCTTTATTATTAGCTCTTGCATTCGCTCTATAACTCCACCAAGAGTATTCTTGACGTTCTGGATTTAAATAACGGAAACTATCGATAAATCCACTATTAATAAACTTGCTTAACCATTCTCTTTCTTCTGGAAGAAAACCTGAAACACCTTTCATTTTTGGATTATGAATATCTATCGCTTCATGACAAATATTATAGTCTCCACAGATTACCAAATTTGGAATCGTTTTTCTTAATTCTGAAGCATATTCTAGGATTTCATCCATGTAGTTGAATTTAAATTCCAATCGATCACTATTGGTTCCTGATGGTAAATACATACTCATAATAGATACTTCGTCGTAATCTACACGAATATTTCTTCCTTCAAAATCCATAGATTCTATACCTGTACCATAAACTACATGATTAGGTTCTTTTTTACAAAAAACAGCAACACCTGAATATCCTTTTTTATCTGCAGAAAACCAATATTGATACGGATATCCCGCAGCTTCAAAATCTTCAGCATTTAATTGTTCTTTTTGTGCTTTTGTTTCTTGAATACAAATTACATCTGGATTAGCAGCTTGCAACCACTCTAAAAAACCTTTTTTTAAGGCAGCACGAATTCCGTTTACGTTATATGAAATTACTTTCATTAATTATTGAATAATTATTTTTTCTAGTTTATCTAATTCAGCTTCTATGCTTTTTAACTCTTTGAATTCACCCTTCTCTATATTATAAATAGCCATTTTTGTTCTCTTGTGCTCTTCTCTAACCTCATTTCTATCAACATAATAAATATGGATTTGAGAATTACTATTAATAAACTCAAAATTTTGAATTTCAATATTATTAGTTACTTTCTTTAAATTACCTCCACTTAAGTCAGACAAATACAAATCATGGTTATCACTTGAATTTAACTTACCATCTTGATTAGAATCTTCAAAAGCAATCATGTAAGCGATATATTTAATGGATAGATCCGGTTCAGTATTATTATAACCATTAGTTTTTCTTTGCTCCTCTATTTGTTTTATTGAAGCTTTTTTATTCACTAATGATCTTATGACTTTATAATTTTTATCAATAAAAATTACATTCACATATTTTAAAAATTCTTCATTAAAATCATTTGCAGAAGCTGCCGCCTTACTTAATCTCTTTTTTTCTTGATACGTTAGTAAAGAGACTGGTAAATACATATTTTCAGTATTGTATAAAGAATTAGGAGAATAATATCTTAATCCTTGTAGTGCAACACTATCTTTTTTTGCTTCTTCTAGTTCTTCACCTAAAATAACACCTTGTTCATAACTATCATTATTTCCTTTAAAGAAGTCTTTTGAAATTTGATATAATACAAAGCATAAAATTAAAGGTAACAACGTACCATTAAGAATGATTAGAAATTTGATAAATTTATTTTTCATAGCAATTAATTTCTTTTAAATATCCATTTCTGGAACGTCTCCGTTCACAACCAAAGTTCCTTCAGTTGCAGTTTGAATTTCTTCTACAGAAACTCCAGGAGCTCTTTCTACCAAATGGAAAGTATTATCTTTAATTTCTAAAACTGCTAGGTTTGTAACAATTTTAGTTACACAACCAACACCTGTTAATGGCAAAGAACATTTTTTTAATAGCTTAGATTCACCTCTTTTATTCGTGTGCATCATGGCTACGATAATATTTTCAGCAGAAGCAACTAAATCCATTGCTCCTCCCATTCCCTTTACCATTTTTCCTGGTATTTTCCAGTTTGCAATATCTCCATTTTCGGCTACTTCCATAGCTCCTAAAATGGTTAAATCAACGTGTTTCCCTCTAATCATAGAAAAACTTGTTGCAGAATCAAAGAAACTTGCACCTGGTAAAGTAGTTATCGTTTGTTTTCCGGCATTAATAATATCTGCATCTTCCTCTCCTTCAAACGGGAACGGTCCCATTCCTAAAACACCGTTTTCACTTTGAAATTCAACTTCTATATCGTCACGTACAAAATTGGCTACTAATGTTGGAATTCCAATTCCTAAGTTTACATAGTATCCGTTTTTTACTTCTTTTGCTATTCGTTTCTCTGCCGGGAGTTCATACGGGCGCGCTCCCTTTCTGCTTAATTTTTTTCGATATTTATAGGTGCCTTCTTGGTGCCTGCTGGGTGCCATACAGTTCCAGATCATAGATACTTAATTTTTTTT
>ERZ1740052.51-NODE-51-length-42690-cov-6.591556_pt1 | contig 42690 bp, 40 predicted proteins | sample MGYA00581750_ERZ1740052 | MGnify/ENA primary metagenome ERZ1740052 (study PRJEB43018, sample SAMN04849743) | marine metagenome | isolation source: floating plastic debris | place: Pacific Ocean | collected 2008-08-30 | study: EMG produced TPA metagenomics assembly...
ACTCTTTTTAATCTAAACAAACTTTTAAACCAAAAAAATGAAAAAAAATCGCAATAACCAGAAAACCAACAGGTTGTTTTTAGACAAAAAAAAACAACATTACAATCATTGAAAAAAGATTAATAATAACATACTATATATTGTATTAAAAAACGTTTTACAATATATTTGCGCATTAAGATTTTCACTTGTAGGAAAATCATAACATAATATATATAATAATGATAAAAATCACATTACCTGACGGAAGTATTAGGGAGTACGAACAAAACACAACTCCTATTGAAGTTGCTAAGAGCATTAGTGAAGGTTTAGCTAGAAATGTTATCTCTGCTAACTTTAACAACAACACTATTGAAACTACCACACCTTTAACAACCGATGGTAATCTTACACTATATACTTTCGACTCTCCTGAAGGTAAAAAAGCATTTTGGCATTCATCTGCCCACGTTTTAGCTCAAACAATCTTAGACTTTTATCCAAACGCTAAACTTACTATAGGTCCTGCTATCGATAATGGATTCTATTATGATGTAGATTTTGGTGACGACACAATTTCTGAGAAAGATTTTTCTTCAATAGAAAAGAAGTTTTTAGAAAGAGCTCGTGAAAAAGCAGAGTTTAAAATGCGTTCAGTTACAAAAGACGAAGCTCTATCTTATTATAAAGAAAGAAACAACTCTTATAAAGTAGAATTAATAGAAGGTTTAGAAGACGGTGACATTACATTTTGTGATCACAGCGACTTTACAGATTTATGTCGTGGTGGACATATTCCAAATACTGGAATAATCAAAGCAATCAAAATTATGAATGTTGCTGGAGCTTACTGGAGAGGTGATGAAAAAAACAATCAATTAACTCGTATTTACGGAATCTCATTCCCTAAACAAAAAATGCTTACTGAATATTTAGAGTTATTAGAAGAAGCTAAAAAGAGAGATCATAGAAAGTTAGGAAAAGAGTTAGAATTATTTACATTCTCTCAAACTGTAGGTCAAGGTTTACCGCTTTGGCTTCCTAAAGGGGCAGCATTAAGAAGTCGCTTAGAAGATTTCTTAAAAGTAGCTCAAAAGAGAGCAGGTTACGAAATGGTTATGACTCCACATATTGGGCAAAAAGATTTATATGTAACTTCTGGTCATTATGCTAAATATGGTGAAGATAGTTTCCAACCCATACATACACCAAAAGATGATGAAGAGTTCTTATTAAAACCAATGAACTGTCCACATCACTGTGAGATCTATAAATTCAAACCTTATTCTTACAAAGATTTACCTAAACGTTTTGCTGAATTTGGTACTGTATATAGATATGAACAAAGTGGTGAGCTTCATGGATTAACACGTGTAAGAGGTTTTACTCAGGATGATGCTCATATTTTCTGTACACCAGAACAACTTGATAGTGAATTTAAAAACGTTATTGATTTAGTACTTTATGTATTCACTTCATTAGGTTTCGAAAACTTTACTGCTCAAGTATCTGTTAGAGATCCAGAAAAACCAGAAAAATACATTGGAAATGTAGAAAACTGGGAAAAAGCTGAGCAAGCAATCATTAATGCTGCAAAAGATAAAGGTTTAGATTTTGTTATCGAACCAGGTGAAGCTGCTTTCTACGGACCAAAACTAGACTTTATGGTTAAAGATGCTTTAGGAAGAAGTTGGCAACTTGGTACTATACAAGTTGATTATAACTTACCTGAACGTTTTGACTTAACATATAAAGGAAGTGATAATGAGCTTCACAGACCAATAATGATTCACCGTGCTCCTTTTGGTTCTATGGAAAGATTTATTGCGATTTTATTAGAGCACACAGGTGGTAATTTCCCACTTTGGTTAACTCCAGAACAGGTTATAATACTGCCAATCAGTGAGAAATATGAAAAATATACCGAAAAAGTTTTACTTTTGTTAGAAAATTCCGAAATTCGCGCCCTCGTAGACAATAGAAATGAGAAGACTGGCCGTAAAATTAGAGATGCGGAAGTTAGCAAAATTCCATTCATGATTATTGTCGGTGAAAAAGAAGAACAAGATGGCACGGTATCTGTAAGGAAGCATGGTGAAGGTGATTTAGGAACATTCACTATTGAAGAATTTATCCAATTAATACAGAAGGAAGTTCAAAAAACGTTAGTAACGTTTAACACTAGTAATTAAAAGAGAATAATTTAAAAAAGTATAAGCCATAGCAATTAGAAGAAAACGCGGACGTAGACCCGCAAGAATTATTAAAGAAGATCAACATAGAATTAATGATAAAATTAAATATGTTGACGAAGTTCGCCTTGTAGGTGACAATGTAGAAGTAGGTGTTTATTCACTTGCAAAAGCTAAAGCAATAGCTCAAGAACAAGAGTTAGATTTAGTTGAAATATCTCCTAAAGCAGTCCCTCCTGTTTGTAAAGTTATTGACTATAAAAAATTCCTTTACGAACAAAAGAAGCGTGAAAAAGCATTAAAAGCAAAAGCGACTAAGGTGGTTGTTAAGGAAATTCGTTTCGGTCCTCAAACAGATGAGCATGATTACGAATTCAAAAAGAAACATGCAATTAAGTTCTTACAAGACGGAGCTAAATTAAAAGCCTATGTTTTCTTTAAAGGTCGTTCTATCATATTTAAAGAACAAGGGCAAATTTTACTATTAAAATTAGCTCAAGAATTAGAAGAATATGGTAAAGTAGAACAAATGCCTAAACTGGAAGGTAAACGTATGATTATGTTTATAGCTCCTAAAAAGACTAAGTAATTTATTCTTTTAGAATAACGACGATATATAAGCAAGATAAAACGATAGCAGAAAATGCCTAAAATGAAAACTAAATCTAGTGCCAAGAAACGTTTTAAGTTAACTGGTTCTGGAAAGATCAAAAGAAAGCACGCGTTTAAAAGTCATATCTTAACAAAGAAGTCTAAAAAACGTAAGCTTGCATTAACACATTCTACGTTAGTACACAAATCTGACGAGAGTAACATTAAGCAACAATTATTATTAAAATAATAGTTCGCTAGGTAGTAAAATAAATTATTAACCATGGAGTTAGGCTCAACAAAGAACTATTTAATTAGTCGCCTACTACAAAAACAAGAAAATTATGCCAAGATCAGTAAATTCTGTAGCTTCAAGAAATAGAAGAAAAAAAATCTTGAAGCAAGCTAAAGGTTACTTCGGACGTAGAAAAAACGTTTATACAGTAGCTAAAAATGCGGTTGAGAAAGGATTACAATATGCTTACCGTGACCGTAAAAACAAGAAAAGAAACTTCCGTTCATTATGGATCCAACGTATTAACGCTGGAGCTCGTCAGTACGGAATGTCTTACTCACAGTTTATGGGTAAAGTAAAAGCTAACAACATCGAATTAAACCGTAAGGTTTTAGCAGATTTAGCAATGAACAACCCAGAAGCTTTTAAGGCAATTGTAGATAAAGTAAAATAAGTTTAATAACCTTGCTTATACTAAAAACCCAAACTTTTTCGTTTGGGTTTTTTTAAATCAACCCGAAATCTAAATATATCTAATGAAAACTATCAACTTTTTATTTGTATTACTTTTTTCAACTTCTTTATTTGCTCAAACAAAATTGACTAAAAAAGAGATTAAAGAATTACCAAATACAATAGAGAATGAATTTAAAAAAGCTTACGGTTTATCAAATACTTGGAAAGAGTATAAAATGATTCCAAGAAATGAATTTGTAGTTTTTCAGAAAAGAGTTCTTGATAGTGTTGCTATTTTAAGGAATGAAATAGTTGCTCGACAAAATATAGTAGATTCTCAAAAGAAAGAAATAGCTTATTTGAATGACAACATTAATAAAGTTTCTAATGATTTAACTAGTTCTCAAAACAAAGAAAATCAAATTAATGTTCTTGGAATTGCTACTAACAAAACTACTTACAATATGTTTACTTGGTCTTTAATAGGAATATTATTACTAGCTTTAATATTTTTTATTTCAAAATTTAAGAGTAGTAATATTTTAACCAAAAAGGCAAAAAATAATCTAAGTGAAATAGAATCAGAATTTGAAACATTTAGAAAAAAATCTCTAGAGAAAGAACAAAAATTAAGGAGACAATTACAAGATGAAATAAATAAACAAAGAGGAGTTTAGTAAAAACTTCTCTTTGTTTATAACCTATTGTATAATTCATCCATAGCATTATTATACTGAAGTGTTTTTTTCTTCTCCTTTTGAGTTTTCATTTTGATAACATAATTGTAAAAATCATAATCATAAGTAATATAATTAATAGATAGATTTACTTCATCAAGTGTAAATATATAATTTCCTTCTTTATCTCTTATACAGATATCTCTCATTTCAAAACAAGAATTTTCTTCATTAAAATACTTTTTCATTAACATATACTTTAGTTGTTTTTTGTCTGTACAATTTCTAAATACATACTTAAAGTACACCAGTTTTTCTTTGTAAAAATGTAATTCAATAATAAATTTATAGCCTACTGTTTTGAGTTCTGTGAACAATACATAAACATCATTTAACTCTTTAACCAATCTATAACTCCCTTTAAATTTAGACTTAATACTTTTAAGGCTAGCTCCAAAACTTATAGTTTCAGAAAATGTGATTAGAGCTGATGTTTCCACCTCTTTTGAAACAGTATTTAAGTCGTTAAATAATTTCAAATAAGACTCAGGATATTTATACTTATTTATTACTCTTTTAAAATAAGGTGTATAGTATTTTTTTGAAGTAAAGAAACTTGTTAACGAATTTCGGAATAATAACATGATATTATATTTTAATTTTCTTTCCCCGAATTACGTTGTGAAATAAATATAATGAAAAAACATGATAAAACTGTAAACAAATCTTTCTAAAAAGTAAAGAATTCGTTATTTACATAATAATTTTTAAAGATTATCATAAGCATAATACGTAAAAGTTATGGTTTTTCTTTTTACTTATACTTTTGTTATACTATATTTGCACGTTTTAAAAAAGAAGTCAGTCTAAATTATTGAAAATGCAAAACAAAGGTCTAATCAGATTATTTGCAATCCTTTTCGGATTAGTAAGCTTATACCAATTATCATTTACGTTTTTTGGGAACAAGGTTGAAAACGAAGCTAAAGCATATGCTGAAGCAAATCTTGGTGAAAACAAAAGTGGTAAGGAATTAGCTAGACTTGAGAGAAAATATCTTGATAGTGTTGCAAATAATGAAGTAGTATTAGGAAACACCTACAACGACATTAAAGACAAAGAAATGAATCTTGGTCTTGATTTAAAAGGTGGTATTAATGCTATTTTACAAGTATCAGTAAAAGATATCTTAATAGGATTATCTAATGAGTCTAAAAATGAAACTTTCTTAACAGCTTTAGCTAACGCTGATGAAGCTCAGAAGGATTCTCAAGATGATTACATAGATTTATTTTACACAGAATTTGAAAACGCTAGTAAGGGTGCTATAAAATTAAGTGACCCAAAAATCTTTGGTAATAAATTATTACGAGAGAAAATTGACTTCAATAAAACTAACAGTGAAGTAAAAGCTGTTTTACAAGAAGAAATTAACAGCTCTATCGCTACTGCTTTCCAAGTATTGAGAAGTCGTGTAGATAAATTCGGAGTTGTACAACCAAATATTCAAAGAATTGGTACATCTGGTAGAATTCAGGTTGAATTACCAGGTGCTAAAGATATAGAGCGTGTTAAAAAGTTATTAGTTAGTACTGCTAAATTACAGTTTTGGGAAGTATATTCGAATACTGAGGTATTACCTTTTATGGCGCAAGCAAACTTAAAGTCAATTGATTTATTGAAGAAATCTGTTGAAAAAGAAGTTTCAGAAAAGAAAGATAGTACAGAGAAAAGTAACATTAATGATTTATTAAATGACAGTAGTGATTCTACTTCTGTAGCAGACTCTAAAATGTTATTTAATTACTTTGTACCTAATCAACAACAATATGGTTCTATTATTGGTTTTTCTAAGATCCAAGATACTGCAAAAGTAATGAGCCTATTAAGAGATAAGCAAATTACTGCTTTGTTACCAGCTAATTTAAGGAATACTAAGTTCTTATGGGATTATAAAGCTGATGCAGAGAGTGCTGATTCTGGAAATAACTCTGAAAGCTATATTCGCTTATATGCTATCAAATCTAATAGAGAAGATGTTGCTAATATTGAAGGTGATGTGATTGCAGATGCTTCTCAACAATTTGATCAATTAGGAAAACCTGAAGTAAGCATGACAATGAATACTAAAGGAACTAAATTGTGGAGTAATCTTACAGAAAAGAACATCAACAAACATGTTGCTATCGTTTTAGACGATTATGTATACTCTGCTCCTATCATCAAACAAAAATTAGGAAGTAATTCTTCTATTTCTGGAGGTTCAATGACTGTAGAAGAAGCTCAAGATCTTGCTACAGTATTAAAAGCCGGTAAATTACCTGCTCCTGCTAGAATTATCGAATCAGAAGTTGTTGGACCATCTTTAGGTAAAGAAGCAATTAGTGCAAGTATGTGGTCTTTTGCTTTAGCTATTTTATTAGTACTAGCATGGATGGTATTATACTATGGTAAAGCTGGTTTATATGCAAACATTGCACTAGTAGTAAATATTTTATTCATTTTCGGGGTATTAGCATCATTTAATTCAGTACTTACATTACCTGGTATTGCTGGTATTATATTAACAATTGGTATGTCAGTAGATGCCAACGTAATTATCTTCGAAAGAATTAAAGAAGCTTTAAACTCAGGAAAAAGTTTATTCGAATCAGTTAATGAAGGATTTAGTTTTAAAGGAGCTTTATCTGCAATCTTCGATGCGAATATTACTACATTCTTAACTGGTGTTATCTTATACATTTTTGGTACAGGTCCAATTAAAGGATTTGCTTTAACATTAATGATTGGTATTGCTACATCTTTATTTACTGCAATTTTCATCACTCGTTTATTTGTTGATGGAGCTGTAACTAAAGGAAGTAATTTAACATTCAACACAAGTATTTCTAAGAACTGGTTTAAAAATATCAGTATTGAGTTCTTAAGAAAGCGTAAGATCGCTTATATCATTTCTGGAGGCTTAATTATTGCTGGTTTAGCTTCGATTTCTACAATTGGTTTAAAACAAGGTGTAGATTTTAAAGGAGGTAGATCTTACGTAGTACGTTTTGATAAAAACATGAAAGCTGATGAAGTTGCTAATTCTTTAAAAGAAGTTTTTGGAACGGCTCCTGAAGTTAAAACTTACGGTGCTTCTAATCAATTAAAGATTACAACAGTTTTCAAAATTGAAGAAAAAAGTAAAGAAGTAGACGAACTTGTACAAAATACTTTATACAACGGTTTAAAAACATATTTAACAGATTTAAGTTACGAAAACTTTAAGCCTGGTTTTGATAAAGGTGAAAACGCACAAGGTATAATGAGTGCTAGAAAAGTTGATCCAACTATTGCAGATGATATCAAGCAAGCAGCTATCTGGGCTGTATTTGGATCATTACTTGTGGTTTTCTTATACATCTTACTACGATTCAGAAAAGTTTCTTACTCTATCGGTGCAGTTGCAGCTGTATTCCACGATGTTTTAATCGTATTAGGAATCTTCTCTATCTTATATAAGTTCATGCCATTTGATATGGAAATTGGTCAATCATTTATCGCAGCAATATTAACTGTAGTTGGTTACTCGCTGAATGATACCGTAGTTATCTTCGATAGAATTAGGGAATATGCAGAAAACAGTACTTCTTTTACTGCTAACTTAGTTGATAAAGCTTTAAGCAGTACTTTAGGAAGAACAATAAATACATCTTTAACAACATTATTAGTAATGTTAGCTATCTTCTTCTTTGGAGGTGATAGTATTAAAGGATTCATGTTCGCATTAATTGTAGGTGTTGTAGTTGGTACGTACTCATCTTTATTCGTAGCTACACCAATTATGTTTGATGCTACTAAGAATAAAGAAACTCAAAAATAAATTCATTAGAATACTATAAAATTACCGTTTTGTTCCTGCTGATTCATCAGTTAAACAAGACGGTTTTTTATTTAATTAGTATATTTACCTATATATGAAAATTAAGAAACTTCACGATTTATATTTTAAGGAATTAATAAGCAAGGAAGAGATTTCTTCTATAGTTAAACGACTTGTTCATCAAGTAAAAAATGACTTACCTGAAGGTGAAGTTCCTTTATTTATAGGTATTTTAAATGGATGTTTTGTTTTTGCATCCGACTTTGTTAGAGAATTCAATCAAGATTGCGAAATCACTTTTGTAAAACTAGCTTCTTATGAAGGTACAACTTCTGGGGAAACAGTAAAAAAACTAATTGGTATTAATGAAGATATTTATGGTAGAACAGTTATCATACTAGAAGATATTATTGATACAGGAACTACACTACAAGAGATTTACGAAATCTTCAGAAATAAAAACATTAAAGAACTTAAAATAGCTTCGTTATTTTTTAAACCAGATGTGTATAGAAAAGAGCTACACATTAACTACATCGGTAAAAATTTAGAAGATAAATTTATTGTTGGTTATGGTTTAGACTATAATGGTTTGGGTAGAAATTTACCTGCTATTTATCAATTAACAACACAACCTAAAATGAAAAACATAGTATTATTCGGACCTCCTGGTGCCGGTAAAGGAACACAAGCTGAATTGCTTAAAGAAAAGTATAACTTAGTTCATATTTCAACTGGTGATGTTTTTAGATTCAATATTAAAAACGAAACTGAATTAGGAATATTAGCTAAAAAATATATCGATGAAGGTGAATTAGTTCCTGATGAAGTTACTATTAATATGCTAAAAGCTGAAGTAAATAAAAATACTGAGGCAAATGGTTTTATTTTTGACGGATTCCCAAGAACAGAAGATCAAGCTAAAGCTTTAGATGAATTCTTAGCTGAAAAGAACGAAAGAATTAACGGAATGGTCGCTTTAGAAGTTCCTGAAGATTTATTAGTTGAGCGTATATTAGAGAGAGGAAAAACTAGTGGTCGTTCTGATGATACTGACGAAGAAAAAATCAGAAATCGATTTAACGAATACAATACCAAAACAGCCGTTTTAAAGGATTATTACAATGTACAAGGTAATTTCTACGGTGTTAATGGTGTTGGGTCTATTGAAGATATTACAAAACGTTTAGCAGACGTTTTTGACACATTATAAAAATCATTCCCGCTTAGGCGGGAATATTAATTTTTGAGAAATGACTGAAGGAAATTTTGTTGACTATATAAAAATATATGCTTCTTCTGGTAAAGGAGGACGTGGATCTGCACATTTGCATCGTGAAAAATATATTGCAAAAGGTGGACCAGATGGTGGTGATGGAGGTCGTGGTGGACACGTAATCTTCAAAGGAGATAAAAATATGTGGACATTATTTCACTTAAAATTCAAACGTCATTTTAGAGCTGAAGGCGGTGGTGATGGTGGATCTAGTAGAAGTACTGGTAAAGACGGATCAGATGTTATTGTTCCTGTTCCATTAGGTACGATAATTAGAGAGGCAGATACAGATCAAATTCTTTATGAAATTACTGATAATGAACAAGAAGTTATTGTTCTTGAAGGTGGTAAAGGAGGAAGAGGAAACTGGCACTTTAAATCACCAACAAATCAAACTCCGAGATATGCTCAACCAGGAATCGACGGTAAAGAAGCTTGGTTTAGAATTGAATTAAAAATTCTTGCTGATGTCGGTTTAGTTGGATTTCCTAATGCAGGAAAATCAACTCTTTTATCTGTTTTAACTGCAGCAAAACCAAAGATCGCAGATTATGCTTTTACAACTTTAAAACCTAATTTAGGTATTGTAGAATATCGAAATCACCAAAGTTTTGTAATGGCCGATATTCCTGGTATTATTGAAGGTGCTGCTGAAGGAAAGGGATTAGGGCATTACTTTTTAAGACATATAGAAAGGAACTCTTTATTATTGTTCTTAATTCCTGCAGACAGTGATGATATTAAAAAAGAATACGATATTCTTTTAAATGAGTTAAAACAACATAATCCTGAACTTTTAGATAAAGATCGTGTGTTAGCTATTTCAAAATCTGATATGTTAGACGATGAATTAAAAGCTGAAATAAAAGAAGAATTACCAAAAGGTGTAGAAACTTTATTTATTTCTTCTGTTGCGCAGATGGGATTAATGGAGTTAAAGGATAAGCTTTGGTCTAAACTTAATTAATTATCAATATTAATTCGCTTTGCAAAAGCAAAAGCATCTTTCCAATACGATTCATTCATTGAAGTTATCACAACTCCTTTTGATGTACTTGAATGAATGAATTTTATTTCTTCTGAAGTAACTGAAGTTACTAACCCAACATGATTTATATTTCCCTGTAACCTATCAATATCAAAAAATAAAAGATCTCCTTTTTTTATTTCTTTATAATTAACTTTATTTCCAGTTGTACTCATAGATCTTGATGATCTTGGTAAAGTAATACCCAGTTCATCTTTAAAAACAGTATACACTAAGCCAGAACAATCCATTCCATTTGAAGTTGTTCCTCCAAATTTATATGGTGTACCTAAATAAGAACTCGCTGCATTTAAAACAATCTTTACTTTACTCTGAGAATCATTTCGGAATTGTTCTATGCTTTCTTCTGTGTTGTTTGCAAACCGATATGCCCATATCAATATAATTACTACTAAAACAGAACCTAATTTTTTCACCTTAGCACTCTTTTAGCTTTTGCGAAATTTCTTCTGTAATATTTTTGAGACATATTATTTACCGTTACTCCTCTCTTTGTTGAGGCATGTATAAAATAAACAATTCCATTTTTTACTGAAGTGACCAAGCCAACATGACTTATTTTCCTTGGTTTTCTAGGGTTAGTTGTAAAGAAAAGTAAATCTCCCTTTCTAGCATTTTTCAAAGGAATTTGCTTTCCCTGGGTAGACATATCGTATGATGTTCGTGGTAAAGAAACTCCGTTCTTTTGAAATGAAGTCATAATTAAGCCAGAACAATCCATTCCTTTTTTTGTAACTCCTCCATACTTATATCTTGTACCTTTATAAGTGTTTGCTGTAGCAATTATTCTATTTGCTAATGTTGAAAGATCTTTAGTTCTTACAGATCTTTTCTTTGTAACGACTCTTTTTTTAGTTTTATAGCGTTTTGATGAACTAGCACTTTTTGATGAAGAACAACCATATGCTAAAAATAAAATAAAAATAATTTGGGGTATTTTTTTTATCACTATTGTACTTTTATGTTAAACTTTCTATTATTGACTTTGCTACTTTTTTTGATGCTCCCTTTCCTCCTAGCTTTTCTTCCAATTCAAAATAATCTAAGAAAAGAGCTTTTCTTTTATTTTCCTCTAGAAGTAACTCTAATTCTTGTTCCAAAGTAAATTCATTAAATTCATTTTGAATAAGTTCTTTAACTACTTCTCTATCCATAATTAAATTCACTAAAGAAATATAATCTAAAGTTATAATCCTCTTAGCGATTTGATAAGACAACCAGCTTCCTTTATAACAAACTACTTGCGGTACTTTAAACAAAGCTGTTTCTAATGTTGCCGTGCCTGATGTAACTAAAGCTGTATGTGAAATACTGAGTAAATCATAAGTTCTATTATCAACAAACTTTACATTACTGCTTTTTAGAAAAGTATCATAAAATGCTTTCGTTTGACTTGGAGCTCCAGCTACAACAAATTGATAATCTGGAAATTTATCAACCATAAGTAGCATTGTATTCAACATTTTAGTAATTTCTTGTTTTCTACTTCCTGGCAATAAGGCTATAATCTCTTTATCTCCTAAATCATACTCTTTCCTAAACTCATCTTCATCAACCTGTTCTCTATCTACAATTCCATCAATTAAAGGATGACCTACAAATTCAACTTCGTAATTAAATTTTTTGTAAAAATCTTTTTCAAAAGGAAGTATCACAAACATTTTGTCTACATCTCTTTTTATAGATTTTACTCTACCTGCTCTACTTGCCCAAACTTGAGGTGATATATAATAATTGGTTCTAAATCCATTTTGCTTTGCCCACTTAGCTACAGGTAAATTAAAACCAGAATTATCTATAAAAATGACAACATCAGGTTGAAATTCATCAATATCTTTCTTGCAAAATTTAATGAAACCAAGAGCTTTACGTAAATTTAAAATAACTTCTATAAAACCCATTATAGCTCTATCTTTGTAGTGAACAACTAATTCTCCTCCTACAGATTTCATCAAATCACCTCCCCAAAAACGAACATTAGCTTCTTTATCTTGTTTAAATAGTTCCTTCATCAGATTAGAACCATGTAAATCTCCAGAAGCTTCTCCTGCAACTATATAATATTTCATTACACTATATAAACTTTAATAAAAAGGTAAAAATGGCTGTACAAATAGTAGCCAACAATACTCCTTTAGCTCTTAAGTCTTGTTTCTTTTTTAGATAAATAAAAAACACAAATAAATTAGGCAAAGCAGCTAATGCAATTACGGGTCCAAAAACACCACCTTGTTCCAACATTTCTATTGTTTCGGAAAAACCAAAACGAGAAACGTATTGTACATAAATGAAAAAACCACAAAATGTAGCGAAAATCGAGACTAAAAACCCGATAACAACATCTTTATTTATAAATCCCATGAATGTAATTTTTGAATAGCATGATGTGCTGTCATATCAAATTGAACTGGCACAACAGATATAAACCCATTTTCCAAAGCCCAAATATCAGTATCTTGACCTTTATCATTATTTATAAACTCACCAGATAACCAATAGTATTCTTTTCCCATTGGACTTTTACGTTTATCAAAATCTTCTTTCCAATAACCGTTGGCTTGTCTACAAATTTTTATTCCTTTTATTTCATCTTTCTTTAACTTCGGAATATTAACATTTAGCACTACTCCATCTGGTAAACCATTCAACAAAACATTTAAGGCAATTTTCTTAACAAATTCTTTTGAAGAACGAAAATCAGCATGCCAACTGTAATCTAGCAATGAAAAACCAATAGCTGGAATTCCTTCTATACCAGCTTCTACAGCAGCACTCATAGTTCCTGAATAAATTACACTGATAGAAGAGTTCGATCCATGATTAATTCCTGAAACACATAAATCTGGTTTTCTATTTAAAATCTTATTCTTTGCCATTTTTACACAATCCGCAGGAGTTCCAGAACAACTATATTCTATTTGCGGACCGTCATCTATAGAAGTAGGATTACAATGCAACACATTATTCACAGTAATTGCATGCCCCATACCACTTTGAGGACTATCCGGTGCAACAACTATTACTTCACCAATTTCATTCATTATATCTATAAGCATTCTAAGACCTGGAGCAGTAATTCCATCATCATTAGTCACTAAAATCAAAGGTTTCTCTTGCATTGTTTTTTAATTTATTAATAACAAATATACATTAAAAAATTAGCTGTTCTTTTTAACATTTCGTAAAGATAAATATGTCAAATTAATGCCTAAACTTGTAAAACACTAAGTGATTACGTTTTATGCTACGGTTTATTCTTTTATTACTTCTATATTTTATTTCGTTACTATTTTCTAGTATAAAAGCTCAAGCCCCAAATACAAAACCTTGCAGTGATAAAGCTTACTATCAATTTGATTTTTGGATTGGTAATTGGAATGTTTTTAATTCTGAAGGAAAATTAATTGGAGAAAACCATATAAAATCTATGCCTAATGCTTGTGCTATTCAAGAAAACTGGACTTCTACTAATGGAAACTCATTAGGTACAAGTTATAGTTATTATGATATTTCAGATAAAAAGTGGCATCAATTATGGATAGACAATAAAGGTTTTGTTCTTGAAACCAATGGAAGTTATAAGAATAATGAAATGATTTTAACAAGTGAAGTTGTTCAAAATCAAAAGCAACCATATTATAACAAAATCATTTGGAAAAAAAACAATAATGGGTCTGTTACTCAAATATGGCAGTATTTGAGTCCTGATCACAAATTAATTAAAGAAGCCTTTAAAGGCATTTACAAAAGAAAAAAGAGCTAGTAAAATTGGCATTATTTTAGTAGCTTAGCAAATACCAGTAATTTTAAAATTATTTAAACGACTGAAGATTTATGAAGATGAAAGTACTTATCCCATTTTTCGCTGCACTTTTAATTAGCAGCACTACGTATGGAAAAACTGTTTCTGAAAAGAACGATCCTGAAAAAGACAAACTCATAATTTATGTACTAAAGAACTTACTTACCAGAGGTCATTATGTTCAAAAAGATTTAAATGATGATTTTTCTGAGCACGTATACAATGAATTTATAACAAGTTTAGACCCTAGTAAACGCTACTTTACTCAAGAAGATCTTAAAGAATTTTCTCAATACAAATTTGAAATTGATGATCAATTGAGAAAATCTGACATTCGTTTTTATAAGCTTGTTTACGGTCGATTTTTAGAAAAAATCAAAACTGCTAAAACAACTTATAAAGCTCTGCTAGAGCAGCCTTTCAATTATACAAAAAATGAAGACATTGATGTTGATTATGATAAGGTACCTTTTGCTAAAGATGAAGCAGGTTTACTAGATCATTGGCGCAAACAATTAAAACTTCAAGTGATTAGTAAAATTGATGACCTTGAAGATTTGCAAAAAGATAAGATCAAAAAAGATAAAAATCACAAGAAAAAATCTTTTGAGACTCTTGAGATAGAAGCTCGTAAAGAAGTTTTAAAGAATAATGATGATTTATATCGTAGAATCGAAGTACTAGAAAACTCAGATTGGTATTCAACATTTTTGAATAGTGTAGTTGGTGGTTTTGATCCACATACAACGTACATGTCTCCTAGAATTAAGTCTAGATTTGATCAAGATATGTCTGGAAAACTTGAAGGTATTGGTGCGCGTTTACAACGTGAAGGTATGTACACTAAAATTGTAGAACTAATTTCTGGAGGACCAGCTTGGAAACAAGGGGATTTAGAACCAGGTGATATTATTTTAGAAGTAGCTCAAGGAGATGGAGAACCTCTTGATATTACAGGAATGCGTTTAGATGATGCTATCACCTTCATAAAAGGAAAAAAAGGAACAGAAGTTCGATTAACTGTAAAGAAAAAATTAGATGGTTCTACTAAGGTGATTCCAATTATTAGAGATATTGTTGAATTAGAAGAAACATTTGTTAAATCTAGTGTTGTAGAAAAAAACGGAAAGAAATATGGTGTTATTAATCTTCCTAAATTCTACATCGATTTTAACGATACTAAGAAAAGAAATGCCGCTAGTGATATGAAACTAGAAATTGAGCGTTTAAAGAAAGAAAATGTAGCCGGATTAATAGTTGATTTAAGAAACAATGGTGGGGGTTCATTAAAAACTGTTATCGATATAGGAGGTTTATTTATTAATGAAGGTCCTATCGTTCAAGTAAAATATAGAGGAGAACCTGCTAACATTAAAAATGATACTGATAGTAGCGTGCAATGGGATGGTCCATTAGTTGTTATGGTTAATGAGATGTCTGCTTCTGCTTCAGAAATTTTTGCAGCTGCAATGCAAGATTATGGACGTGGTGTTGTAATGGGTGGTAAACAAACTTATGGTAAAGGAACAGTTCAGAATTTATTGCCTTTAAATTACTATGTTAAAAAATATCCAGGAGATTTAGGAGCTTTAAAAATGACAATTCAAAAATTCTATAGAATTAATGGTGGATCTACTCAAATCGAAGGAGTATATTCTGATATTGCTATGCCTGATCGCTACAGTTATATGGAGTTTGGTGAACGTGATTTAGATGGAGCTTTACCTTGGGATAGTGTAAAACCAGCTAAGTATACAAAAACTGATACTTACAGTAATTTTGGCGAAGTTGTTAGTGCTAGTAAAGAAAGAATTAATAGTAACTCTAAATTTATATCGATTAATGAGTATGCTAAATGGTTAAAGAAAAATCAAGATGATAATACATTCTCTTTAAACTACAGTACATACAAAAAAGAATCTGAAGAACGTGTAAAAGAAGCAAAGCAGTTTAAAGATATTTTTAAATTTAAATCTGACTTGACTTTTTCTTCTCCAAAGTATGAAATTCCTTTATTTAAAAAAGATACAGTTTTAAAAGACAAAAGAATGGCTTGGCATAAAAACCTTAAAAAAGACATTTATTTAGATGAAGCTTTAAATGTATTGAGTCAATTAAAAATGAAAAACAACTACGAGTTAGTTAAGAAATAAAATTAAAAAGCCGATCATTTAGATCGGCTTTTTTTATATTAAAATACTTTTTTCACAAGGGTTAAAACTACACAGTAACAGATATACTTACTACCAATCCTTCATTTGCTCTTACATTAAAAACCGTATTGTCTTCAAAAATAAAATACTGTCCTTTTACTCCTACTAACTTACCTGAATAACTTCCTTCTTTTACAATATTTAAACTCTTTGGCTTTTCAGGATATTTCTCTACTGGAAAATTAATTGTAGTCTCTTTATTATTTTCAATAAAATATTCTTGTACTTCTTCTGGAATAAAAGCGCGTAAACGTTCTTGCCATTTCATTAAATCTTCATCCTCAATATCATTCTTCAACATTTTACGCCAGTTCGTTTTATCGGCTACATGCTCTTTTAATGCAACTTCAGTAATACCAGCTAAATAACGATTTGGTACTTCAACAATTTCAATGGCTTCGTGCGCTCCTTGATCTATCCAACGTGTTGGAACTTGCGTTTTTCTAGTCACTCCAACTTTTACATTGCTAGAATTAGCTAAATACACAATATGAGGTTGTAATTGAACTTTCTTTTCATATTCTAAATCTCTGTCCTCTTCTCCTAAATGTGCTTTACTTAATTCAGGTCGCATAATCCAATCTCCAGCATTTGGAGTTTCAAAAAAACATGATTTACAAAATCCTTGACGATAAATTTGCTTTTCTAAACCACACGACAAACACTCATAGGTTTCAAAAGTTAATGTAATTGTTTTATTAAGTAACTGATTTACATTAATAAAATCGGATTGCATATCTAGATAATATTGAACTGTATCAAGATTTTCAGTATTCATTTTTTTTAAAACGCCCTTGTATTGCATGTTGTAAAATTTACTATTTTTAGCCAAGAACAAACTTACAAATTCGAACTCAAAAATGCCGTTCCAGTTTATAAATTCTATTATATCTTGGTTTCTAAAAAAAAGAAAACATCAAATGGAACTCTTTTTATAGTACTCTATAGTTGTTCAGCAAGAACTATTATTTAATTTGGTTGCTCTTGGAATATATACTGAGTTCGGAAAAACCCATAAATTCTCTAAAATAAAAAATTACGAAGATTTTGTAAATACTGTACCTATTCAGAAATATGAAACTATAGAACCTCTTATTGAACGTTGTAGAAAGGGAGAACAAAATTTATTCTGGCCAACAAAAATTAAATGGTTTGCGAAATCGAGTGGTACAACCAACGCTAAAAGTAAGTTTATTCCAGTGAGTAATGAGGCTTTAGAAGAATGCCATTTCAATGCTGGGAAAGACATGTTGGGCTTGTATATTAATAACAATGAAGAAACACAATTATTCACTGGAAAAGGTCTTAGATTAGGAGGAAGTTCTGCTATTTACGAAGATAACGACACTTATTTTGGTGATTTATCTGCTATCATTATAGAAAACATGCCGTTTTGGGCAGATTATAGCTCTGCTCATAAACAGGAAGTTGCTTTAATGAGTGAATGGGAAACTAAAATGGAGGCTATTATTGATGAAACGATACAAGAAAATATTACTAGTTTAGCTGGAGTTCCTTCTTGGATGTTAGTTTTGTTAAATAAAGTTTTAGAAAAAACCGGAAAAGACAATATTTTAGAAGTTTGGCCTAATCTAGAAGTTTATTTTCACGGAGGTGTAAACTTCAATCCATATCGAGAACAATTCAAAAAATTAATTCCTAAAAAAAGTTTTAGATATTACGAAACTTATAACGCTTCTGAAGGTTTCTTTGCTATTCAAGATAGAAATAATTCTGATGAACTTTTATTAATGCTTGATTATGGAATTTTTTATGAGTTTATTCCTATGAATGAATACGATGGTGAAAATTCAAAAGCTATTCCTCTTTCTGCAGTTAAAAAAGATGTAAACTATGCAGTAGTAATTACTAAAAATGGTGGTCTTTGGAGATATTTAATTGGTGATACAGTGAAATTTACCTCTACGAATCCTTACCGAATTAAAATTACAGGTAGAACCAAACATCATATTAATGTTTTTGGAGAAGAATTAATTATTGAAAATGCAGAGGAAGCATTGAAATCTGCTTGTGAAAAAACAAATTCGACAATAAAAGATTACACCGTTGCTCCTATTTTTATGAATGGTAATAAGAACGGTGGACATGAATGGATTATTGAGTTTGAAAAACAACCTCAGGATTTACATTTTTTTACTGAAATTCTGGATAATGCTTTGAAAAATTGTAATTCAGATTACGAAGCTAAACGATACAATAACATGACTTTAAATATGCCTAAAGTTCACCAAGCTCGCACAGGCTTGTTTTACGATTGGTTAAAAATGAAAGGAAAGTTAGGTGGACAACATAAAGTTCCTAGATTATCAAATAAACGTGATTTTATAGAAGAATTAAATGAATTGCTATAATTATGGAAGAATTTCTAAAAAATGCTGAATTCTTACTACAACACGGAGAAATCACTGATGCTTTACAAAAAATTGCTGTTTACAAAGAATTTAAAAAAGGAGAATTAATTCATCCTGCAAATAGTATTTGTAAGCACTTTTATATTATAATATCAGGAATTGGGCGTGTATTTTATTTTAGAGACGGAAAAGACATCACTGTTCATATTGCTTCTGAACAAGAAAGTATCACTGCGATAGATAGTTTTATTCAACGTAAAAAAAGTAAATACAATATTGAAGCGATTGAAGATATTTCTTGTTTTATGCTGGCTAGAGAAGATTTAGAAGAGCTTTCTGCTAAAAGTCATAAGTTAGAACATTTAGGTCGCTTGTTTTTAGAAAAACTATACATAAATCTAGCAGAACGTTTAGATAGTTTATTACTACATACTTCTCAAGAAAGACAAGACGATTTATTTGCTAAAAAACCAGAACTCTTTAACAGAGTTCCTGCCAAACATTTGGCTTCTTTTTTAGGTATGACGCCAGAAACTTTTAGTAGAATTAGAGGGAAATAATTATGAAACTGTACTAACCTTTCCAAATTTGTAACATCATGGGATTATTTAAAAAATTATTCGGTAAAAAAGAAGCTACTGAAATACCAAAACTAGAAACTGAAAGCACAAATCAAAAAACAGATATAAATTTTACTGATTTACTTTATAAGAATGCTGGTTTATCTTTCGAAAAGCAAATTATTTTTAATGAAATTACTGGGGGTTCTTCTTGGAACATCAACTTAAATGAAGGTAAGTTATATTTTGGAGAACTAAGCTTTCCTATTCAAGTAATTGGTTCACTTTCTTTTAATGATTATTCTTGGATGTGGGGTTGGGCTAATACTAAAAGTGGAATTCCAGAAAATTTATTAATAAAAGCTAATGAATTAAAAAGCTTCGGAGGAAAGCATCAAATAGAAGAATTTACTGATGGGCATTTTTATGTTGAAGAAGGATTTGAACACAAAATGGGAATGATTGCTGTCGGTCTTTTAAAGGCTGATGCCTATTTCTGTGCTAATTACGGACAAGGAACAATGGTTATTGCTATAAACTCTGAGACAATACCTAAAGTTGAATTTGATCAATTAGAAAAAATACCAACTACTTTTCCTCAACTTATTGGAGCTATAGAATTAGATCATAAAGCTAGTTTTATTAGCTACATGGAAAGTAGAAAGTTAGATATTTCGTCACAAAACAATACAATTATAGCTTCTAGAAATGGGAAAAAAATTATTGCAAGTTTTGATAATCTATCAAGATTAAAAAACCTTCAAGCAGAACTATAATTTGAATTCAAAGCATTAGCTCTAAAGATTAAAAGTAGTTTTTTTACTATGGATATAGTACAAAAGAAAACTGGTGAATGGATTATCATGGAATTGGGTGACGGACAAGTAGCAGGTTTACCAGATAATGCAAATAAAAAAGAGTTTTATTCTGCTTTAAAAATGAACTTTAAAACGTAATAAAACTCTTTCTAAAACCCTATTAAAGTTAGATTTAAAACTTAATCTAACTTTGACTTTTAGCTTAGCTTAAGATAAATTTAATATTCTAATTGAATTCAACAGTGTCTTTTTTTACTAAAATAACTACATCTTGTGAAGAAGGAATACCATTAGAATAATATCCAAACATATGATAATCATTGCTAATTTCTTTTATTTTTAAACCCATAACACCATCATTCTTACTATTATTTTCGTTAAAGTCTATAAATACATTTTTGATCTCTCCAACTTTAAGTAGATCTATATTGGTCTTATTAAAACCTGATTCAATTATCACATTTTTTAGTTCTTTACCACTTTCATTAATAATTTTAATATTTGTCCCATTTTTACAAGAAAATAATACAGTTAAAAAACTAGCTAGAAAATAAAATTTAATTTTTTTCATTAAAATGTTGGTGTTAATTTTGTTAGTGAACTTATTCCATGTGTTCCATCATTTGGTTCTGGAGTCATCAAATTATCTCTATAATTAGGATCATTTCTATTAATTGGATTCAAGTATACCCCTTTTCCATTTTTAATTCTATCAAAAATAATATTTGAAAGTTGGATATCTGTAGCATTATGATAAAGATTACCAACTTGATGTCCCAAAGAATTGTTAAACTTATCCATTTTAACCTCTAAAGACCATCTTTCTGGGGTTTCACTCTCATGAGCATCAGATAATTTTTTTGCTAACCAGGTCCCCATTTCTCTAGTATTTAATGCATTAAAATAAGCATGCCTGTAAGCATCAGAAACATCATTTAAACCATTATTATTATACCTATTCACTGTAGATTCTTCTGCTATTTTTTTATTATTATGTAAAAAAACAGCAGCAGCTGGATAAAGTCTTAATATTTTTTTCTCTTCTTTAGTCAATATTCTCCAAAGATCATATGGACCTCGGTTGAAAAACACATGAGTATCCATAATTGTTTCATCTTCCCACCATTTGAATGGTAAACCTTCATTACTACCTGGATAATTAGTTGATGTAAATGTAATAAATTCAGTAATAGCCTTTATAATAAACTCTTCAGCTTCTTTAGAAAAATTCTCTTTTTCAAAAAAATCTCCTATTTCTTTTCTAATTTGTGCATTTTCTATTTTGTATAAATACCTCTGTTGCTCATCTGTTAGCTTATCCATTAAATCAAACCATTCATCTTTTAAAGTAGATGGTATTAAAGAAGTAATTATAGTACCTCCACTTGTCGTACTTGTAGAAGAACCTCCTGTTGTTCCGCTATCAATAGGAACACTACTTCCGCCTCCATCTGCTTCGTCTGTAAAATTCGGTGGACCAAATGTTGTTGCACATTCAATAGATTGGGCTGTATAAATATGCTCTGGTTTTGTACATGCTTCAGTTACTTGATGATCAGAAGTATATTCTCCTCTGTTGTCATTACACATTAAAACACCAACTCTAAAACAAAGTGTAGTACTTCTAGATAACAAACCTTCAATACTTTTTTCTTCAACAGGAAGAACCTCTAATGTTCCTTGAAAAGGATATGGTTTACCATTTGAATCTAATAAAAGTTCCGTTGACATATTATACTTCAAAAATGCTGCTGAAATTTCATTACCTATTAAATCTTTAGTTATCACTAAATTTTCAAATTGATTAGCACTAAGATTCTTTTTTTCTACTAGAAAAGTATATGTTTCTAGTTCTTTAGTTTTAATATGTTTAATTAAATTAGTACTAACACCTATGTTTTGTGTATTTCTGTTTAATATTTTTTTATTATCAATAACTTCATTGTAATAGTTTTTGAACTCTTGATTTTTATAGAAAGATATAAAATCGACATTTTCAACTAACATCTTTTCGTTTTCTTTATTCTCTATAATATCATTTTCATTACAATTATATAAAGCTACAAACACTAACTATAACAAAATATAGTTAAAATTCTTTTTAATTTTACTCTATTTATCATTTTAATTTTTTTAGCAAAAATATATTTATCAGACTTTAGTTTAGTACGGGTAAACCACACTTTTGGTGTGGGTCGCCCGTACTTTTTATAAAATTCAATCTCAGTATTTAAAAAAGAGTAACAACTAAAAAAAAGCTTAGTCTTTATATCAAAGACTACCAAATGAAAAATAAATTCATTCTTACTCTACTAATTAGTGTTTTATTATATCCCTGTATTGGACATACATGTAGTATGTATAAAATAACTAAAAACGGAAAAACATTTGTCGGTAATAACGAAGATTTTCTAAGTCCGAATAATCAGTTTTGGTTTGAGAACGCTGGAGATAAAAAGTTTGGAGTAATGTACATGGGTAGAATCAATAATTTTGCTCAAGGTGCTATAAATGAAGCTGGTTTAGTATTTGATGGCTTTGCAAATTCAGAATTACCTATTACAAATACCGAAGGAAAAGCTAAAGTATCAATTGTTAAAGCCATTAGAAATATCATACAAACTATGGCTACTGTAGAAGAAGTTAAAGAATACTTAGAAACTATCAATTTAAGCTTTCTTTCTAGTAGTATGTTAGTTTTTGTAGATCAATCTGGAACATATTTAATTGTTGAAGGCGAATTATTAATTATAGGAGATGATGAAGAAAAATCATTTTCAAACTTTTATTACTCTCAAATAAAGTCTGTTGAAGAAGTTGATATTCCTAGATTTCAGAAAGGTTTAGAATTTTTAAAAACAACAGAAGCTAAAGCCAATTTAGATTATTGTAGTCGTGTTATGGATCATATGAAAACTGAAAGTTCGGAAGTTACTGCCACACAGTTTTCTACAATTTATGATTTAACTTCACTTAAAATTAGAGTTTATTTATACACTGATTTTAGTGAATATGTAGAAATAGATTTGAAAAAGGAATTAAAAAAAGGACATCATAAAACAATGATGATTGACTTATTTAAGAAGAATAAAGAATCGATAGCTTATAAACATTATACCCAATATAATGATGCTAAAAATCCTGTTTTGTTCCTTCAAGAAAAAATGAATCCTGAACAATATTCTGAAGAAGAATTAAAAAACAAGGGATTAAATTGGGGAATAAATGTTATAGGATATGAATGGTTAAAAGACAAAAAAGATCCAGAAACAGCTATTAAAATTTTCAACTACGGGATTTCATTAATGCCTAATGACTTTGATTTTTATGATAGTTTAGGCGAAGCTTATTTTGATAAAAAGGATTGGAACACATCCATAAAAAATTACGCAAAATCGTTAAGCTTAAATCCGAATAATGATAATGCGATTAAAAAAATTATAGAATGTAAAACAGAAAGAGATAAGCTAAATAAGAATCGCTAAAATAACTTGAACAATATTTATTGGAACATAAAAAGACCTGTGAAATTTTATAACATCACAGGTCTTTTAATATTTTGGTTTTATAGTTGTATTACTTTTCAAACTCTACCTCGACATTTAAGTAATCTGGATTTTTACTTAAATCAGCAGCACTTACATTAAATTCTATTCCTTTAAAACTTGATAAAATTCTAACATCTTCGTTACTTACGCTCTTTATTTTATGAGGAAAAATATACCTAACCTTAAACTTAATTAAACTTGCTAAAGGATTATCATCACCAGAGTTTTTCTTTATCTCTTTTGAAGCCTCTTCAGATAATTTAGAAACGAATTTTTTATCTGAATTCTCAAATTTTAGCATATCGGTAATAGCTGGAAATTTTTCATCTTCTTTTTCTTCTGCCTCATCTTCCTTTTCTTTCTTCGTTTTTCCTTTGCTTCCCATTTTAACAAACTCATCAAGGTCTGCTAATCTCATTTTTTTTCCAACAGATTTTAAATCTTCTAAATCATCAAAATCATAATCGATTCTAATAATTGCTTTACTAATTGCTGTATCTGCATCAATAGTAATTTTTAAATCTTCTAATTCTTTTAATTTCTTCTGTTCATCTGCAGGAAGTTTGGCTATACTATCTTTCTTCTCTTCTAAAATTTTAGAAAAATCGATAACAGTATCTTTTAGTTCATTCTCTTTCTTTTTTTTGTTACTCGGCATTCCTGCTGTCATTTCTAACATGGCAGACATATCCATAATCATACTATATTTTCCACCTCCATCTTTATTGAATTTTGTTTCCCATTCAACTTCACAACTCGTTAAAACGATTAGAGTTAAGACAATTAATAATGAATAAGCAATTCTTTTCATAATTTAAATTTGAGTTAATTGAACTCAAAACTAACACATTAAATTGTTTTGACACACCTTAACGTTAAATTAATTTCTTGATAATTGTCAAGATGTTCTTCATTCACGATACATAACTTTACTATAGCTTATAAACACGACATTAAAAGTTTCATAACTATGACAATTGCTCAAAAATTAGATCGATTTTATACTGAAAATAATTTAGCTGAAAACGGTGGTGAAAATGAAGATTTTTTCTCGCTTCAATTCAAATATTTCTCTTTAAAATTACCCAACTCAGATTTTAGAAAAAAGATAGTTTACATACACGATATTCAACATATTTTATTTGATTGTGATACGACATGGAAAGGTGAAGCTTATATTGCTGGTTGGGAAATTGCTACTGGAATATGGAAACACTTTCCTATTGGAATTATGAGTATTTGGGCAATGGGATTTAGTTTTTTAATCCATCCAAAAGAAGTTATTAAGGGCTATAAAAAAGGATTAAAATATCATGGCTTGATTGATCAAAATATCTCTAAAGAAAGTATTATGAATTTATCTCTTGATGAAGTAAACGAATTGCTTTTGAAAAATAATCCGTCAAATTTCAGTAAAACAAAGCTGATAATTTGGTTAACTATCGCTTTGCTTTTCTTTTTTGGACCTTTTATGTTACTTATTGCTTTAAGTACATTCTTTTTAGTTTATTAATCTATTTGTGCATTTAAAAACTTAAACAATTCTAAATTGTCAGTTCGAGTGCTTTTGAGGTACGAAAAAGTATATCGAGAACTATCTTTAAGTAAAAAATCTTTTCTCGATATAGTTTTTCTTCATTTCAATAAATTATCCGAATTGACAGAATCTTACTCCAAATACATAATAGATTTTTTAATATTCTCTTTTATGATCGGTTTCTGTACAATACCACTTATCTTGTTTAAAAATTTTCATTTTATAAGAACCTGTTCCTTCTTGAAAACCTTGAGCTATATATAAAAGAATAGTATTGTCTTCTACTTTAATTTCAGATATTCGTTCACCCATACCTTCATCATGAACAAATACTTTTGCTACCAACTTATCCTCTACTTTTTCAGGTTTATGATACAGTACTTCGTACCTATTTCCAGTTTTTAAAAAAACATTACTATAATCATCGCAGCCTGTAAGTCCATCTTCGTCTGAAGCTCCCATTGTGTAATTTTCTCCCAATACTAAAGCAACTTTTTTATTCTCGGAAAGTTTAATTTCTTCACTTGAAGATATTGAGATGATATTTTCGCCAAATAAGATAAAATGTTCTCTTGCTAAAATAACCTCTACATAATTTGCCCATTCACAATACTTTTGATTCGACTGTAAAGGACGTTTATATTTTGTTTTTTTAATCACATAAACTTCACTTATACCATCTAAAGTAATATCGCTTGTATGTTTTAATTTTTGATTAAAAACCTTGTATGTTCCAGGTAAGATTAACCCTTTTTTTCGATTCTTTTCGAATACAACTGGTGCTACCTTTATTAATTTTTGTCGATCTAATTCGTGTATTTCTTTTAAATAACCATCGAATACAAAAGCTTTCTTTTCAGAATATTCATCCAATGCAACTTCAACCCATTCACCTTCTACTTCTTTTCCTTGATCATAAATTGTCTTTTTCAACCCTGTTTTTCCAATCACATGAACTTCTTTTCCGTAAGGAAAATTTCCTAATACTTTTCCATCTGGTTTGTCTCTATATATAAGTCCGCTTTCTGCTGAAGTATATTTATAATAACTTTCTTGCTCTACTTTATGAGAATTATTAACATCATAATGATCTGAACTTATAACTTCACCATAGATTAATTTATCATCAGCTAGAGAAATAATACTTTCTTGCTTTAGAGACTCATCAATTAGACCTAATTCATTAGGTTTAACTTGACTTGCATATATTTTGAGGGCTGCTTCGAATTGAATATTTTTTATTGCATCTTTTTCTGGAAACACACAGTAGTCTTTCTTTATTTTATCTTTTAAAATAAGTTGCTTTCCATCATTTTTATAATACATGATAATAGATCTCTTAAAAGAATTATCTGTAGCACTAAAAAAACTTAAAAACGCAACACCATCTAATAGATCATCTTCATTGAAATCGAAAATTAATACTTCCTTTTTTTTAATGACTAATTCACCTCTAGACAAAAACTTTGAATCGAATTCTTTTTCTATTTCTTTATTTACTCTCTCTTTAAGTTTAGTTGTAATATCTGCATTAAGACTTAAATTCACATTAGTATTAGCTTCTTTAGTTTTACAGTTTACAGCTAAAATCATGAAAATGATCACTAATGTAGTTTTCCAAAATAATTTCATCAGTATAATTTTAATTCAAATGTAATTGAACTGACTACAAATTCTTTTAAAAAATGTATATCTGCTTTCTTTACATCAATTTTTGTAGTTATAACTCAAAAAAAAGCATTTTATTCTTTTGTTTTAATTTCTATGGGTAATTCGTACTGAGTAGTAACAGGAATTCCTCGTTTTGTTGCCGGAAGTAAATTTGGCATTTGAGTTATTATAGAATCTAATATTTGAGGTAATTCAGGTAATTTTTCTTCAATAACTTCTGAAATATAAATATCACTGATTTCCATCTTACCTGTATTTCCAATCACCAGAACAACAGTAACCGTTTCATTTATTTCATCGTGAGTAGATATATTAAATGATTGTAATGCTTTAGTAAACTTTTGTCTGATATTAGCTCGAAAACAATTTGTTTTATCACTATCTAAAAGTGTTTCACATTCTTTAAAAGCCGGAGAAACATCAACGGTAGAAAAATCGACAATAGTATCGTTTAAAACACCATTATTTTTTTTACCACCAGATATGTATTCACAAGAAATACAACACAACATGATCACAAAAAAAATAATGGTTCTAAAAATCACTCGTTAAGAATTTTAGAGTGAAAATAGGAAAAAATAGCTATTCTATTTCTTCTCCTTTTAAGAAATACTCTTTTTTTATATCTTTTAATCTACTTTTGATATAATTATCTGCAATCGTGTCTTTTCCTGTAAATCTTTCTTGGTATCTTTTATATAGTTTATAGCCTATCTTTTTGTCTTTATAATACAAATCTGATTGTTTTGCTAAACCAAAGAAAGCTTTATAGTTTTTATAATTTTCATCTACAGCATCTTTATAAGCTTCTAATACTTTTTTAGGCTTTTTCATTTCTGTAAAAACATTAGCTAATCCCATATAAGCTCGATCTCTCTTTCTTTTTCCTCTACTAGTACCACTAAAATAATGAAACATAGCTTTTCTTGTATCTTTCTTAATCATAGCAATATCTCCTAGATAAATTGAACTTTTGAAATCTTCATCATCTAAATTACTTGCTAATTTGAAATGCTTTTCAGCTTCATCGTAATTTTCAAGATTAAAATAACATCTTCCTAACATAATATGAGTATAACGTTCATTAGGTTGAACACTATCGATATGATTTAATAAAGCTATACTTTTATCATACTTTTTCTTAGCAAAGAATCGATTAATCTTAAGTCGATTTAAATCAATATGATCTGGACGTAATTTCAATCCTTTATTTACAAAAAGCATTGCAGAATCTCTATCTTTAATTGTTGTAAAACCTTTGGCTAATTTTTCAATTGATTTAAAATGCGAATTATCTAATTTATATGCTATTAAATAATTATCTATTCGCTTAAAAATTTTCTTATACTGAGGCATAGTTAATGCCAATTGGTAATAATAATTAGGATTTTCACCATCTTTTTTGATTAAATCTTTGAAAATAGTTTTGGCTTTTTCATACTTTCTTAACTGTAAGTATCTTTTTCCTAAAGTATATTTTGCTATTAAATTATCAGGATCTTTTTCACAAATTTCCTCGTAAAGAGTTACGACTTCTTTTATTCTTTTCTCTTTTAAAAGCGATTTTCCTAACTTAATTTTAGTCTTATAATCTTCTTTTATCGCTAAAGCTTTTTTGTAATGTAATATTGCCTTATTGTGATCATCTAAAACATCAAATAGTTTAGCCATTCTAGTTTCTTTCTCAAATGATGATGGTAAACTTTTTAGTTTTTGTAACGCAATTTTATATCTACCTAATTCTATTAAATTATCTATTGTTTCAAAAGCTGAAGTCTGTGCTTCAGCTTTTGTAAATAGCATAACAATTAAAACAATTAAAACTCTCTTTCCCATGTATTATTAATATTTTTCTAAATGTAAAGTACTTTATTCGTTTCCTAACCAACTAATTAAATTCAGTAGTAATTTATGATTTTCTGAAGCTTCTGATGCATTCATTCCAACTTTAAAACGATTTCTTCCAGCAAGCTGGGCTGTAAACATCGCTGCTTCTCCAAAAACAGCAATTCTACCTTTTCCTACATTCATAATAGCCCCTTGTGATAATTCTTTTGCAGGAAAACGTTTGGTATTTTTATTGAATCGCCACATGGTATCTGGTAAAAAAACGGTTTGTTTTTCAGTAGTTTTTAAAATTGAAATTGCTTTGTTTGGAATTTGAAATGCTTGACCGGTAAAAGTTCTTATAGAGTTTACTTTTTTAAATCTTACTGTTCCTTTAGTTAAATCGTGGTCTGCTAACATCTTATTTTCTTTATTAAAATCGAAAATACCTCTCATATCTTCATCCAATAAGAAACTATCATAAAAATGAAATCCGAATGTTTTACCTAATTCTTCACTTGCTCCAGCAAAAGGCATGTGATCTGCAATTAGAAACAAAGCTCCTCCTTTTTTAACCCAATCTTTAATTGTATTTATTTCTTCTTTGCTAAAAGCGCTTGGTGTTGGAGTTACAAATGGACTTCTTGCATTTTCGTTTAAAGCATTAGAAATGACTAATAGTTTTATATTTTCTAATGATTTTTGAGAAAACTTCTCTGTAAAGGATTCTACTTTATATCCTGATTTTCTTAAAACATTAGCAAAAGGATAAAAACGATTATTTATTGTATGAAAATTATTATGTGCTGCATCTACATATACAATAACATTTCTCTTTTCTTTAGCAACATTTGGCACATACAAACTATCGGGAACTTGTTGAGAAAACAGATAACAACTATAAAAACAAAACAGTAATGTTTTAAATAACTTCATTTTATTGCACATTAAATGTAATTGGTAAAACGTAACCTACATTTACAACTTTATTATCTTTTTCTCCAGGTTTCATTTGTGGAAGATTTTTTGCTAATTGCTCTGCATGAGATTTTAAATCTGGATGTGGTGCCCTTACTTCAATATCTTCAATATTTCCTGTCTTTGTAATTTTAAATTTCACAAAAATTCTTTGCTTTCCTTTTCTTAAATTCAAATTATCTGCTAGCGAAACATCAAAATTTTCTTTTACATAATCAGTCATGCTTTTGGAAAAACAATCTTTATCTCCATCTGAACAACCTGGAAAAGTTGGAAAAACATCTAATTCAATCATTGGAACCATATCTCCTTGTTTTCTTTCATATTTTCCTAATTCAGATTTATTGATAAAAAGTGAGAATGCGACAACTTTTCTATTATTCAATCCCTCGAAAACTTTTAGTTGTACAGTGCTATTATCTTTAAACTTTTCTGTCATTGCTAAAAACTCTTCTTTTTCTTCCTCAGTCAATTCTTCTAATGAATATTCTTTTGTGTTAGGTAATTTGTCACCCATATAAAAATCCATATAACTTTGTCGATCTGTTTCTACAGGTTTTTTATCTAAGCTTGTGAATATTTTCTGAGTTTCTAAAACTGGTGAAATAGATATACTTTCTTTTTCTGAACAAGCAGTATAAAACAACATACTTATTAAAACAGGTATTAAAACTAAATACTTTAATTGCTTACTTTCTTTTGATCTACTTTTTGTCATCATAACTATTCTCTTTTTTATTAATGAATTTTTATAAAATTGATTGACAAACGACATCTCTTGTACCTGAAAAACTTCAGATAATAAATTATTGATATAGTTGCCTTGATTTGCAGTTTTACTTGCTATTTCATCTGATAGAAACTCGTGAACTAATGTGATTCTTTTTTGATAGATTCTTACTACAGGATTGAACCACATTACGATTTTTAAAATTTCGAAAAAGAGTAAATCCAAAGAATGCTTTTGATTGATATGCACCAATTCATGTGCTATGATTTTTTCTCTTTTTTCATCAGAAATTTTTTCTCCTAAGAATATAAAATTGAAAAATGAAAAAGCTTTTGTGGTATTAGGTATCAAAACCAAACTATATCCTTCTTTTTTCACAACATTATTCTTATAAACTAAGTCGAGAAGCTGTACTATTTTAATTAAAAAAATTACGAGAAACAACAGTAGTCCTGCCCAAAAAACAAAATCTAAATAATCGATAGATTGATACCATTCTTGTTTTTCTATCACACTCTCTGGCGATAGAATTATTTCTGGTAACAACACTAAATATTCTTTCGTAACCGTTTGTTTAACAGTTGTAATTTTAATTAACGGTAATAAAAAAGATAAGAGTATCGTGCCTATTAAATACCATCTATTTTTAGAAAAGAAAGTTTCTTTACTAAGAGCAAAATCGTAAATAACCAAAAATAAAACTTGGAATAAAATTACTTGAATGATGTATGTAAGCATGATTACTGTTTTTTATTCTTATCTACCTCTTTTAAAATACTCTCTAATTCTTTAAGATCCATTTTATTTTCTTTCATAAAAAATGAAACTAAACTCTTAAATGACCCTCCAAAATATCCATTCATTAACTTGTGTATACTCTGGTTACTATAGTCTTCTTTTTTTACAAGCGGATAATAAACATAACCTCTTCCTTTAGCTTTGTGACCTACAAATTCTTTTGTTTCTAAAATTCTTATAATTGTAGAAACCGTATTATAAGCTGGTTTTGGTTCTGGTAATTGTTCAATAACTTCTTTAACAGAAGCAACTTCTAATTCCCACAAAACTTGCATTATTTGTTCTTCTGCTTTTGTTAATTGTTTACTCATAATTCTTATATTTTATTTTGCCACACTGTGCAAATTGATTTGCTCTTTTTAAGTTAATTGATAACTCATTAATATGATTTTTAAGTAATGAAACATATGCCGATTTTGTTTCATTACTTATTTTTTCATTTTTTACATTAACTAAAATGTGATTTACTTTTCCTTTTTTATTAAAATAAATTTTGTTGAATATCGTAACTGATGGATCTTTTATTCCCCACGAAAAATTATTCTCTTGTAAAATTGAGCTCACTTTTGTGTGATACTCTTTCCATGAATTTATTACAGCTTTATATTCTTCTTCAGCTGTGTTATTAGGATTCAATAAATTTTTATAGGATTTATCTAATTCTTGATTTTTAAATTTTTCGAAATTTATTTTATCATGTACTCCTACCACTCTGCTTAAATCGTTTTCACAAGCAATAAAAAGAACTATTACACTTAATAAAAACATAATTCGTTTCATATCAATTTTTCACTTCATTCACCACAAATATAACTAAAAAATTAGTTTAAACTAATTTTTTAGTTATAAAGTAACATTTCATTAATAATGTCGTCATATAAAGTGATGGATATTTTATTAACTTTTTTAGGATTCATTTTTATTTGTTTAGGAATAATTGGTTCCTTTTTACCCGTACTACCAGGTCCTGTAACAGGTTGGGTAGGATTATTACTTTTACATTTAACTAAAGCGATTCCTCAGAACTGGACTTTTCTTGGTATCACATTATTTGTTGCTTTAGCTATCTTTATTTTAGATTATTTTATACCTGCATTAGGTACTAAAAAATTTGGTGGATCTAAATACGGTGCCTATGGAACAACTATAGGATTGATTATAGGCTTACTGTCTCCTATTCCATTCGGAATTTTAATCGGAGCTTTTAGTGGAGCATTTCTAGGTGAAGTAGTTTTTGATGGTAAAGACACTAATAAAGCTCTAAAAGCATCATTTGGTGCATTTTTAGGCTTCTTAGCTTCAACAGGAATTAAATTTATAGCTGCATCAATTTTCTTTGTCTTGTTTTTTGTGAAACTATGGGAATATAAAGCTGCTATTTTTACATTTTAATGTAAATAAAAAAAGCAACCCGTTTCAGGGAAGCTTTCCATTGGTTAACAAAACCATGGCAATTTCTTGCCGAACAACACAACTAAACGCTGCTTTAAAATAAAACAGCCTGCAAATATAAATACTTTCAAACTATATATCAAAACTTTTTTTAAAAAAAATTTCAAATCACAAAAAACTAAATTGTTTAATACTACAATTGATTGTATCTTTGCGCCTTTAATTTCAATTATATAAAACGAATATCAATGCAATTATCAGAACAAGAAATTGTACGTAGAGAAAAGCTAACTAAATTACGTGAGTTAGGTATTAATCCATATCCAGCAGATCTATTTCCATTAGATTCTAATTCAAAGGAAATTAAAGAGAAATTTGAAGAAGGAAAAAAGGTTGTTATCGCTGGACGTTTAATGTCTCGTCGTATTCAAGGAAAAGCTTCTTTTGCTGAATTGCAAGATAGTAACGGAAGAATTCAAGTATATTTTAACCGTGACGAAATTTGTACTGGAGAAGACAAAACTTTATATAATGAAGTTTATAAAAAGTTATTAGATATTGGTGACTTTGTAGGAATTGAAGGAGAGTTATTTAAAACTCAAGTGGGTGAAACTACTGTAATGGTTAAAGATTTTAAATTATTAAGTAAAGCTTTAAAACCATTACCGTTACCTAAAGTTGATGCTGAAGGAAATACTTACGACGGATTTACAGATCCAGAAATGCGTTATCGTCAACGTTATGCAGATTTAGCTGTTAATCCACATGTAAAAGAAGTATTTGTAAAGAGAACTAAACTTTTTAATGCTATGCGTCAGTTTTTTAATGATGCTGGTTATTTTGAAGTAGAAACTCCCATTTTACAACCAATTCCTGGTGGTGCAGCTGCAAGACCATTTATTACACATCATAACTCTTTAGACATTCCATTATATATGAGAATTGCTAACGAATTATATTTGAAACGATTAATTGTTGGTGGTTTTGATGGTGTTTACGAATTTTCAAAGAACTTCCGTAACGAAGGAATGGATAGAACTCACAATCCTGAATTTACGGCAATGGAAATTTATGTAGCGTATAAAGACTACAACTGGATGATGGAGTTTACTGAAAAATTATTAGAGCATTGTGCTATTGCAGTAAACGGAACTACGAAAGCTACTTTTGGAGAACATGAAGTAGATTTTAAAGCTCCTTATGCACGTGTTACTATGGCAGATTCTATAAAACACTTTACTGGTTTTGATATTAATGGTAAGTCTGAAGAAGAATTATTCGAAGCTGCTAAAGGAATGGGTATTGAGGTTGATAAAACCATGGGGAAAGGGAAATTAATTGATGAAATTTTTGGTGAAAAATGTGAAGGAAATTACATTCAACCAACTTTCATTACAGATTACCCTAAAGAAATGTCTCCTTTATGTAAAGAGCACAGAGATAATCCTGAATTAACTGAGCGTTTCGAATTAATGGTTTGTGGTAAAGAAATTGCGAATGCGTATTCTGAATTAAATGATCCTATTGATCAACGTGAACGTTTTGAAGATCAATTAAAACTATCTGAAAAAGGAGATGATGAAGCTATGTTTATTGATCAAGATTTTATTCGTGCATTAGAGTATGGTATGCCTCCTACTTCTGGACTTGGTATTGGAATGGATCGTTTAATTATGTATTTAACTAATAATCCTTCTATTCAAGAAGTATTATTCTTTCCACAAATGAAACCAGAACGTAAAGCTCCTACAGTAGCTTTAAATGATGATGAAAAAGCAGTTTTAGCTTTATTGGAAAAAGCGGATAAAATAGCTTTAGGTGATTTAAAAACACAATCTGGATTAAGTAATAAAAAATGGGATAAAACTATTAAAGGTTTAACAAAAAATAATCTTGCAAAAGTTGAAAAAACTGAAGAAGGTTTATTTGTAAACATAGTTTAAACCCGCTTTAACATACGTAATTTTAATAAAACAGTTCTTTTCGGAACTGTTTTTTATTTATCTATATATGTTAATTTTATGTAATCAAAATGTAAATTATTTTAATAAATCATTAAGAAGTTCAAACTTAAAATCTAGCTCAAAAAAACTTTTATATTTGTCGCCCCAACCCCCAAACTAGTTTATTTTGAAAACAAAATTTTCTGTTCTATTTTTATTTCTTGGTTTACTTACCTACTCACAAAAGTCTGAAACTTGTGATACACCTGAAAATGATCCTCTTTTAGATTTGAATAGTATTACTAAATGTACTATTGAGAAAAGTGATGATAAAAAGAAAAATAAAAAAGTATCATTTCAAGTTACTTCTAGACGAAGAATTAAAAGAAAAAAAGATTTAGTTAAAGGTGTTAACAACAACTTTTCGAAAAAAATTTCTGAAGTAAAAAAGAAAACACAAATTGTTAATAGTTTAACTCTTGAAAAAGTAGATGACAATGCGGCTGTTTCTTTTTTTAATGTTGATGAAATTCCTTTGTTTGAATCTTGTGAAGATGTAGCAATAATGAAACAAAATAAATGTTTCAAGAGTGAAATTACAGAACACATTAAAAATAATTTTCAATACCCTAATAGATCTTATAATAAAGGAATACAAGGTAGAGTTTTAGTTAATTTCGTTATCAATAAAGAAGGAAATGTTAGTATTTCAAATACACTTTTTCCTTACAAAGGTGAAGAATTAAGAGATGAAGCTAATAGAATAGTAAATAAACTGCCAAAATTTATTCCTGGAAAACAAAGTGGAGTTAAAGTAAATGTTCAGTATACTTTAAAAATAATGTTTGATATTCCTGGTGTTAAGAAAACAAACATTAGAAAAAAGATTAAAACTATAAACCTTGATGAAGTGTATACTTTTGATGAACTACAAAGAACTCCGACCTTTAAAGAGTGTTTTTCAAGTTTCGATGATTCTTTCGATTGTTTCGCTAATGAATTAAAGAAACACGTAATTAAAAACTTTGCCTACCCAGTAGAAGCATTAGATAATAATATTGAGGGAATCGTTTATGTGTCTTTTATTATTAATTCTGAAGGAGATGTTGTAAACATAAAAGCTAAAGGACCTAACAATGGTAAAATTTTAGAAATTGCTGCTAAAAGATTAGTGGAAAAACTACCAAAACTTAAGGCAGGATATAAAGACAATAAAAGAGTTAATACAAAATATCAATTTCCTATAGAGTTCTCTTTAAATGATGAATAAATTAAATATTTAGTGAATATTAAAAGAGCAATCAATTTATTTTGATTGCTCTTTTTTATTGATTTTAGTTCAAATTAACTTAATGAAATACTTTTAATTCTTTTATTCCAACTAAGCCAAAATCGTTAGTACCTTGAGATTTTTTCCCTTTTACAGATTGTAAATAACAACCTGCTTTAAAATAATTCTCTTTAGCTTCTGCTTTCTTAGATGTAAATATTGTTTTTACTCTACTTCCACTACTATTTAATTCATATAATTTAACAACGCTATTTTGGTAAGTAAGTTCATAATACAATTCTTGTCCTATTTGGATTGTACCAACAGACTTCCCTCCTCCTTCTAAAACTTCAGTTACATAACCATTAATTCTTAATGTAATTTCTCCTGAATTCTGAAATGGATCACCTTGACATTGAACTCTAATTACATCATCGAACTTATCTGTTCTATCATGAATTTGTCCGAAACATACTTTTCCTGATTGTGGTAAATGATCTACTTTTACTTTCCAAATCATTCTGTGCTCTTTACTAGTTGTTCCATTCCAATAAATATTATCACTTCCATTTGCTGTTAACTCCCTTAACTCGGATCTAGGATTTCCAGAACCACTTGAAGTTGGGTTTCCTGTATGGGCTTTAAAATAAGTCCAAGTTCCATCAGTATAAAACCAATCTGGATTACTAAATGTAGCTAAGTTTGGAGTGTTATCTACATAAGTTAATCCGTTATTAGAATCTCCTAATTTTAAAGTACCTGAATAACCATTCAATTTCCAATTTTTTAATCCTCCTAAGACAGCTGCTGGAGAATCTCCTGAAGGAGGATTTGTTGTACCTTGGCTTTCTTTTATTTCTAACCAATTGATATTCCATCCACCATCAGTAGCTAATAAACGTAATGTTTGTTTTCCTTGATTTAATCGAATTGTTTTTTTCGTAGTAATCCAATTTTGCCAACCATTAGTTGTTTCTTTACTTATATCTGCTAATTTATTTCCATTGCTCAATACATCAAATCGTATCGTTTTGTTTAAAGAAGCTACTCTAAATTCGAAGTTATAATCTTTTGTCGCAGGTACATCTATTTCATATTCTAAATAATCACCCGTATCAATGTAACCAACATTTAAACCTCCTCCAGAATCACTAGTGTTTTCTGTTCTAGTTCCTTTTTGAGCTGAAAAATTCTCAGCTTCGATTTTTACTGGTACTTTAATTGGTGTTACAGTTCCATCAGCCTCTGTTGTAATAATTTCTACTTCAGAAATGCTATTCCAATCATTACTTGTGTTTCCAAAACCTTGAATTCTTAAAAGTTTACCATCTGTATCTGGCAACTCATAATATTCTAAATTACTTGTTGAACCTGACGAGCCAGTTGTTTTTCTATTTAGTATAGTAATAAAAGAAGATGTTGTATTTCCTACAGCAACCTGAAAATATGTTTTCCTTTCATTTCCTTTATACCAGGCAATACGAATAGCATCGATCTTTTTAACATCGCCTAAATCATAAGTAATATACTTTCCTGTTCTTCCTTTTGAAGACCATCGTGTATTTAAATTTCCATCAAGAGTATTCTCGGGAATGTTTCCGTCATCACCATTAGCTGATACTGAGATTTCATTAGAATTTAAAGTTCTATTATTTAGAACTTGTAAACTATTATCTACATTCGTTTCTGCTAAATCGATGTCATTTTCAGAGCATGACATACATGCCAACACTGCTAACACCGCATAAATTCTTTGTTTGCTTTTTGGAGTTAAATTTTTTTTGATCATTTTTTGAAGTTAAAAAGGTTTGTTTGTTTTTGGTTATCCAATCTGGTTAACCAAATTGGATAACCAAAAATACATTTATTTTAACATATAGGCAAAAAAAGGCTTCACAAACTATGTTTTAATCAAAAAACAACATCAATTAATTACATTTTGATAGTTTGAGTCTATAAAGAGCTGTCAATTCCTTAGGATGTGTAATATCCTAATTTCAAAATTTCACTTTTAAATTAGAATTATTAACTTTACCCTGCTATGAAAAAATTACTTAGGTATATACCTATGCACATATTGCTATGTGTAATTTTAGGTATATACATACAACACACTTATCTATTAATTACATACAGCTATATATCTATAATACTTTGTAGTTATATAGTATTAATTTTACTATCCTTTTTAAAGATTTTACAACAGAACTTATTTTTCAAAATAAGTTTTAGTATCATTTTTATATCACTAGGTGTTACTACTTACAGTAATGCTAATGATTTTAATAAAGAGAATTTTTATGAGAGGTTTTATATTCCAGAAAAATCAACAATCTCATTAAGTATCACCGAAAAATTAAAACCAAATAAATATTCTAATCGTTTTGTTGCTGAAGTAATTCAAGTAGATCAAAAGAACAGTTCTGGAGAATTAATTTTAAATATTGATAAATCTATTCTCATTGACTCTATTTACTTTAAAAAAATAATTATTCCTATAGCGAAACTTCGAAACATTAACAAAGCCAAAAATCCGCATGATTTTAATTATTCGAAGTACTTGAAAAATAGAGGAATAATTCATCAACTTTATCTAAATGATAAACGCTTTACACAAGAGAACAATAAAAATATTGGCCTTTCAAAATTAGCTTTGATTTTTAGAAATAGTTTACAAGAAAAACTAAAAGTATATTCATTTACAAAGAATCAATCTGCAGTTATCAATGCCTTACTACTTGGACAACGTCAAGAAATATCTTCTGAATTAAGAGATAATTATATAAACGCAGGAGCAATACATATTTTGGCTATTTCTGGATTGCATATCGGAATTATTTTTTACTTTTTAAATTACTTATTTCAACATTTATTATGCTTTAAAAGAGGAAAACTTCTCAGAGTTGTATTAATTGTAACCTTATTATGGTTATTTGCTTTTATAACCGGCTTATCAGCCTCAGTTGTGAGAGCAACTACTATGATTACATTTGTAATAATAGGAAAGCTGATCCAGAGAAATCAACCTGTAGAATTTTCTTTAGTAAGTTCTATGTTAGTAATTCTTCTTATAAATCCAATGTTCGCATTTGATGTTGGATTTCAATTGAGCTATTTGGCCGTTTTTGGAATTGTTTGGATACAACCTATTCTTTTTAAATTTTGGACTCCTAAATCATTCCTTTATAATAAATTCTGGGAATTATCGACAGTTTCTGTCGCAGCACAGTTAAGCACATTACCAATTAGCTTATACTACTTTCATCAATTTCCTGGATTATTTTTAGTAGCAAACTTATTAATCATACCCTTTATAAGTTTTATCCTAATATTTGGATTCATTGTATTAGCTTTAGCTTTTCTGAATATTCTCCCGGAATTCTTGGTTACATTTTATGGGAAAACAATAGATACTATGAATTTTGTTATTGATAAAATCGCTTCTCAGGAAGAATTTATTATGACGAAAATCAACATGCCTTTTTCTAATATGATTATATGCTACATATTAATTCTCTTTACAATTTTACTATTTGAAAAATTTAAACTGAAAACATTATTTAAAGTACTATTTACCATCTTAATACTTCAATCTTTTTACATATACCAGAAACAGGATATTAAATCTAAAAAAGAATTTATTGTATTTCATAAAAATAAAAACTCAGTAATAGGAATTAGAAATCAAAACACCTTAAAATTGACAAATTACAAAGGCTCTGAACTTAGTAAAACTACGTTTTTAAAAAATTATATTACTAAAGAAAATATTAATAAAATTGACTCTCTAGCAAAAGGTGACGTAATAAAATTCTCTGATCATATTATTATATCTATTGATAGTATGGTTGTATATCCTAATAAAAAACTAAAAAACTCTATTATTATATTAAAACATTCACCAAAGTTAAATATGGAACGATTACTAAAAGTAATACAACCTAAGGTAGTTATTGCAGACGGTTCTAATTATAAGAGTTATATCAAACAATGGAAAAATACTTGTAAAAAACAAAAAACACCATTTCATAATACATATGAAGATGGTGCTTATATTTTAAAAGAGTAATTTCTTTAGTTATAAAGAACTTTTAAAGTTCTTTTCAAAATCTTTCCAAGGCGTACTTTTGTACGCTTCTCCGCTAAAGTAAGCTAATATTTTTTCAAATCTTTCTTTTTGTAAATACCCAGGAACAGTTTGAATTAATTGTTCTTCTGGGTTAAAAAAAGCAGTTGAAGGATAACTCATTTTTCCATTCATAATTGCTGCAGCTAACTCGTGGTATTTACTTTTTCCTTGCTGAATAAACTTAAAAGTTCTTCCTTTAAAAGTAATATCATTTTTCCCTTCACCATCCATTTTTACAGCATAATAATTATCGTTAATAAACTTAACTATCACTTCATTTTTATAAGTAGTAGCATCCATTCTCTTACACCATCCACACCAATCTGTATATAAATCAACTAAAATAGGCTTTGGGGTAGTCTTATTTAATTCTAATGCCTCTTCAAAAGAGATCCAATTTACGTCTTGTGCTTTTGCTGTTATTCCCGATAAAACAAAAAAAGCTACTAAAAAAATATTTTTCATACTGTATATGTCTCAATAAGTATTCCAAATTTACAAAAAAACCTACCAAGTTGTGTTTGGTAGGTTTATTTTATTATTTCTAAGTAAAATCTTTTTACTTAACTCCGTGCATTAATTTCTTCATTACTGGACTTAATCCTGCAATAATTAATCCTGCAATAATTGGAATTGCAGTGAAGATTAAGAAAAATCCTGAAATTGAATAAGCTTTTTCTATTTCTTCAATATAACTACCAACTGTACCTGCTAATTTATTACCCATGGCTATAAATAAATAATAAACCCCAAACATAAATCCAATCCATTTTGCTGGTACTAACTTACTAATATAAGATAAACTTACAGGCGAGATGCATAACTCTCCCATTGTATGGAATAAATAAGCAGCAATTAACCAAAACATACTTACCTTAACTATAGGTTCACCAGCTACTATTCCTTGAGATCCCATTGCTAAAAAACCAAAACCAAGCCCCAATAAAAAAAGACCTAATCCATATTTCATAGTTCCTGAAAGATTATATTTACTCTCCCACCATTTTGAAAATAATGGAGCTAGTGTAATAATAAATAAAGAATTTAAAATACCAAACCAAGTTGCTGGTACTTCAACACTTTCTTTAGCGAAATCTACACTGATTTTCCAACCTACTATTCCCCAAATTACAATAAAACTTAACGATAAAATTATATTACCTATAGCAAATTTTGCAAACGTATTTTTAAATAAAAGATATAGTACATAAGTTATAATTCCTAAAGGTAAAATTGTAAGTAAAGCGTCTACATACTTAAATACTGTACCATAAATACCTGTTAAATTTCTTTGTGTATATTCTTCAGCGAAAATTGTCATTGATCCTCCAGCTTGCTCAAAAGCAGCCCAGAAGAATACAGTGAAAATACAGAATACACCAACAGCAATTAATCTATCAATAACTACTTTAGAAGAAACTTTCTCATCAGCTGGTTCCTCCACAAAATCTTGATCACCATCTTTTCCTATAGTACTCAAATTTAGTTCCTTCATTTTTTTAGGAGATAAACCTATATTTCCAAATATATTTTGAGTAAAATAAAATTGTAACATACCAATAAACATGAAAATTCCAGCTAATCCGAATCCCCATGACCAAGAATAATTCTCTCCAATATAACCACATAACATGATACCTAAAAAGGCACCTGCATTTACTCCCATGTAAAAGATAGAATATGCACCATCTTTTTTCTCTTCATGATTTTTATACATGTAAGATACTATAGATGTCATATTTGGTTTAAATAAACCATTACCTACCATTAAACATCCAATACCAATGTAAAAAAATAAAGGAGTTTCAACAGCCATTGCAGCATGACCTAAAGTCATTATCAACGCTCCCAAAATTACAGCCCACCTATATCCTAATAGTTTATCTGCTATTAAACCACCAAATACAGGTGTTAAATACACACCCATTGTGTATGTACCATATAATGATAAAGCATCTGCTTTTGCCCATCCAAACCCTCCGTCTGAAATTGAACTTATTAAAAACAAAACAAATAAGGCACGCATCCCATAATAAGAAAAACGCTCCCACATTTCAGTAAAGAAAAGCACAAACAACCCAGCTGGATGTCCTAATACTGTATCTTTAAATAGATTTTCGATATCTGTATTCTTCATATAAAAAACTTAGTTTATTTAATTTTAATGAACATTACCCATTAACTTCTTCATTAAAGGAGAAGTCAATAAAACCAATACTCCTGCTCCTATTGCATACTTTGCAATTAATCCAAATCCATCTGTATATAGAGCTAATGTTTGCAATCCTCCAATGTTAGTATCTGTACTTTCTACTGCTAATTCTTTAGAGATAAATCCAACGATTTGAAAAGCGTATGTAGAAGATAGAAACCAAATCCCCATCATAAAAGCAATAATTCTTTTAGGTGAAAGATCTGTTATCTTTGATAAACCAACAGGAGACATAAAAAGTTCTCCTATAGACAATATAAAATACATTGCTAATAAATAAAAGAAAGGAACCATTCCTTCATCATTTGCTGCTCCTTTACTAATAGACAATACATAAAAACTTATTCCTGCCAACAATAATCCCATCCCAAATTTATATGGAGTTCTAGGATTTAAATTCCTCTTTGACAAATAAGTCCATAATAAAGAAACAGGTATAGATAACAATATAATTACAAGAGAATTAAGCGAGTTTGTTTGGCTAGCATTCATTACCCCATCTAAAGCAACATTTCTATCAGCGAAAAGAGTAATAACACTACCCGATAATTCATGGAATCCCCAGAAAATT
>ERZ1740052.52-NODE-52-length-42360-cov-6.288075_pt1 | contig 42360 bp, 43 predicted proteins | sample MGYA00581750_ERZ1740052 | MGnify/ENA primary metagenome ERZ1740052 (study PRJEB43018, sample SAMN04849743) | marine metagenome | isolation source: floating plastic debris | place: Pacific Ocean | collected 2008-08-30 | study: EMG produced TPA metagenomics assembly...
GTAATCTTACTTTACCTATAAAACACAAACCTTGGGAATCTTTCTTTTCAGCTGTAATTAAATGTGCTTCTTTAGCTATTGCTCTAACTTCTGGTTTAGTTAATTCTCCTACAGGAAATAAAGCTTTAGCTAATTGTTCTTGAGATAATTGACATAAAAAGTATGATTGATCTTTATTATTGTCTTTTCCTGCTAATAACTTATATACTGTTTGCTCGTTAATTAACTCTTCTTCTTTTCTACAATAATGTCCTGTTGCAACATAATCAGCTCCTAAGCTTAAAGCGATATCAATAAAAACATCGAATTTTATTTCTCTGTTGCAAAGTACATCTGGATTAGGAGTACGACCTTTTTCATACTCATCGAACATATAATCTACTATACGTTCTTTATATTGCTCACTTAGGTCTACTGTTTGAAAAGGAATTCCTAATTTCTCGGCAACGATCATAGCATCGTTACTATCCTCTAACCAAGGACATTCATCTGAAATTGTCACAGAATCATCGTGCCAATTTTTCATAAACAAGCCTATGACATCATATCCTTGTTCTTTTAATAAGTAAGCCGTTACACTGCTATCTACACCACCTGAAAGTCCTACAACAACTCGTTTCATATCTTGCATAATTTAGGCTGCAAATTTACGAAATTGTTATCGATAGTTTCATCATTAAAGTTGACGGTTATATAAGAATGGTTTATTGCTTTTTTTTCTTCTTTTTTATACTCTTATCAGGTCTGCCTTTTGTAGATAATTCACCATCTATGTAAAATTCCCATTTCCCTACACGTTTACCATCTTTATACATTCCTTTTTCTTTGATAACTCCCTTTAAATCATAATAAGTTCCTTCACCTTCTAGGTTACCATTAACATAATTTACATCTTCTATTAAAATTCCTTCTTCTGTGTAGATTTTAGAAGAACCGTGTCTTTTTCCTTCTTTGTATTCTGAAATTTCAGTTACTTTTCCATTGATATAGTAATTTTTTAAAACACCATCTAGTTTTCCATCTTTATAGTTTTCTTCAGAAAATAATGTTCTTCCATCAGAGAAATAGTATATCCACTTTCCTACTCTTTTTCTACCAATCATTTTTCCTTTAGTTTTCACTCTACTTTTATTGTAAAACTTAACTGAAGCTGTATCGGATTTTTCAGAAAATATTTTCACGATTGAAGGGTAAGCTCCTCCTCTTTCGTAAAAAGAAAACATTCCTATTTCTTTTCCGTTTTTAAACTGTCCTTTATAACGAATATCTCCATTTTCGTAATATTTACGCCATTCACCAGTTCTTTTTCCATTAGCATCTACTTGATTGAATTTTTGAGCTATTGATGCTATTGTAAAAAACATTGTAAATACAAAACTTAAAACAACATATTCTCTTGCTTTTACCATTACTACTATTTTTGTTTTTATATTTAGTAAATATTTCTGTAAAAGTACATAAACCGTACCAATATGAGTATCGATTTTTTAATTTCTACATTAAATTCAGTTGAAAACCCTAAAAGAATAAATCGAAATAAAGCTGCTAATATTGTATTAGAGCGTACCGAATTAATAGAAGATTTGGTAAATTTAACATTTAAAACAGAGGATAAAATATCTATAAAAGCTGCTTGGATTTTAGAATGGATTTGTACGCATCATGGAATTGATCATTTACTTCCTTACATAGAAACATTTGTAAACAACATTAAAAAGCTACATTTTGATGGTGTGCTTCGCACTTGTGCTAAAATGTGCGAACATTTAGCTATTGCTTTTGACGATAAGTTACCGAGTAAGACCAAAAAGACACTTACCAATATCCATATTGATACTATAATTGAAACTGGTTTTGATTGGTTAATAACTGATCAAAAAATTGCAGTAAAAGCTTATACAATGACTACTTTGTTCCTTTTTGGAAAACATAGAGATTGGGTACATTCAGAACTTGAACATATTATAAGAACTAAAGTGATTCATGAAAGTAAAGGTTGCGAAGCTAGAGGGAAAAAAATTCTTGCTTTGATTCATAAAAGGAATAATTCTTGATATAGTTCCCTATTAAAATTTTATATGAAAAAGTTATTGTATCTCTATTTAGTTTTTTCTTTTATTTCTTGCTCAAAAACTATTAAAAAAGAAGATTTACAAGGTGTTTGGATTTATGATTATAAAGAATATTCTAACTCTTTTTTTTACAAGGTTAATTTCAAAAATGATTCTATAACATTAATTGATTTTTTCGATTACAGTTTTAAAGGTAAATATGAAATACAAGGAGATTCTTTAAGAATTAATCTAAAAAATAATACACTCAAAAAGAAAATTGATTTACAACAAAATGACTCAATTGTAATTCTAAACAATAGCACATTTTTAAGGCATTCGAATATTATTGAAAATGAATATATAACTTATAACCTTATAAATTTAGATTCTAATATTAAAATAAGTTACGATAGTCTATCAACAAATCATAAAACATTCAATTTAATTAAAAGAGAAAATAAATTTATACTTGAAGATTACAGTGGTTTTGATAGTTTAAATTTAAAACTTTATAATTACCCCATTCACACACCCTTTATCACTTATAATATATTATTAAACAAAAAAATAACTCTTAAAGATTTAAAAAGTACGCTTTCAAAAATCAATCTTACCTTTAAACGTAAAGTAAACTTGATTACCAAAATTGACTTACAAAAGGAATTATATCATATTTTCCCTATAATTATAGATTTATGGGAAGAAGATATGAAAAAACTACAAAAAGAAAATAATGGCTTCCCACCTAGACCTCCAGTAACAGAATTTGAGAATAAAGCATCATATATTAAAGCTTACCATCCTGAACTTTTACAAATAAAATCTATGCAAGATTTTGAAAAAATACAGTATATCAAACCTAACTCACACTATTTAATTAGTATTAATATCGAATTACCTATTGAAGAATATTTAATACTAACTCAAGAGTAAAACATCATAAAAAAAGACTAAAATACTAGAATTCGAACTGAGCTTATTGATTTTAAGTAAACATATTAAATACTTCGTAAGTTTAAATCAGCAATTCGGAAATAAACTATTATACATTTCTTTTTCTCCTAATATCTTCATGATGAATTAAAAAATATTTAATCATGAAAAAAAACATTTTAAACTTAGGTAAAACCTTAAGTAAATCTGCACAAAAAACTATTAATGGAGGAAGTAGAAACATTCCTTGTTTCGAATGGTGTGAATTAGGTTCTTATTTCCAAAGTATAATTCCTAAACCTCTTTTTTGTAATTGTGGTTCTACTAGCACTGGTGGAGGAAACAATGGCGGTAATAATGGAAATGGTCCTATTGATAAATTATAAAAAATTTAAACCTTCTACTTACGATTTTCAGAATCTTATTTGAGAAACTTTAAAATTAATTCTGAATTAAGATTTCAAAAGTTCAGAATAGCTATTCAGAAATATTCTTCTCTAAAGATCATTAAATCGTAATAAATTCAGATAGAATTAAAAAATATCAATCAAGAAGAAAAACATTTTAAATTTAGGTAAAGCCCTAAACAAAAACACTCAGAAAGAAATTACAGGTGGTGGTGGAACTCACAGCACAACAGGTTCTACAGCTACTGGAACAACTTTAACTCCAAAAGATCCAGATTATTGGACTCCTGGTGGTAAATATGCTTGTTATACAAGATATCAAAATCCAAATAGTTTTAGTCATATTTCTCATTATGATGAAACTGGAAGAGTTTATATCTGTTGGCCTTATTAATAAACAAAAAAAGCAAACCTTAATAGGTTTGCTTTTTCATTATTTACTGTTTACAATCTCTATTTTTTAAATTTTCTTTAGTCGGATTGTATAAATTATCTCTTATTACCAATCCATAATCTGATAAATTAGGATTATTTTTCGCTATAACCTCTTTTATTTTCTTTAGGTTATTTAATCCCTCTAGATTAGTTAGTTCTGTTTCTTCTATATAAATAAAGCTGTTAAATTCTTCACAGCACTTAAAGCTAAAAGATCTTTTATTTGATTCTCTCTAATAAAAACTTCACCAGAGATTTTTGTAAATCCTTTTAAAATATATCCGATTATAAAAAAATCTACCTATAAACTGTAGCATAACTTAAAAACATTTTCCTATTTAATTTACAGGTAAAATCCATGACTTAATTAGCTCTATTCCTAATAAATTCAATACTTACTATAAATAAATTGCACTCGAATTATTAATTAAAAAACAAAATCATGTTAAAAGACATTTTAAATCAAAAAAAAGTTAAAGAATTAAGTAAAGCCAAGCAGCAAGAAATTACAGGAGGATATTTGAATGGTCATGCACAGGCTGCTACCAATCAAAAAGAGAAGTTTAAGGGTGATCCTAGTAGAAAATACGAATGCTATTTTACACACATTGGTCCATCTTTATATTTTTCTCATTATTCAGCTATAGATGAATCTAATGGTGATAATATTAGATGTTATCGTTCTAGTTTTTATGTAGACTAATTTTATCAAACAATTTTAATTTTGGGAAATTTCTAATATTTACTCAAATAAATAAAAAAACGAGCTCGAGAGCTCGTTTCTTTTTTATAAGTCATCCAAATTTGTTGGTTTTCGATATCCTTGAAAAGGTTGTTTTAATAATTCAACTAAATCTGTGTTTTTCATTTCATCTGGAAATGTATCTACACCATACACAATTTTTTCTCTATCTAACTCCATGTAAGTTCCCAATATTCTATCCCAAATAGAAAATATATTTCCATAATTAGAATCTGTATATGGCAATAAGTTATGATGATGAACTTTATGCATATCTGGAGAAACAAATAAGTAACTTATTACTTTATCTAATTTTCGAGGCATTTTTACATTTGCATGCGTAAGTTGTGTAAAAACTACTGACAACGATTGATATAACATGATGATGTAAAAAGGTGTTCCTACAAAGAATACTCCGATTAACGTAAATGTGAATCTAATAACACTTTCAATTGGATGATGTCTATTACCTGTAGTTATATCTACCTTATGATCAGAATGATGCACTAAATGCACCATCCATAAAGGTTTAATTTTATGCTCTACTCTATGTGCTAAATAAGCTCCAAAGAAATCTAAGAAAAGAACTCCAACTATTATATAAGCCCATAAAGGCATTTCTGGCAACCAATTAATTAATCCAAATTGATTTTCTTCTACCCAAAAAGACGTTTGTAATAATAAAAATGCTAAAACAAAATTGATTACAATTGTAGTTGCTGTAAAAAACAAATTCGGCAAAGCATGTTTCCATTTATTTTACTTAAAATTAAATAACGGTAATCCACTCTCTAAAATCCAAAAAAAAGCTATACCACCAACTAACAACATACTTCTATGTAAAGTTGGCATATTTGCAAAGTAATCTTTAATAACCTCCATTTTGTCTAGTTTATAATTGTTTACAATAACAATGTTACTAAAAAAAATAGGTTGGAGAATTTACCTCTGTTAAGAAAACTACGAAATTGATAATTTTAACTTAGATTTTTAGCCAATTTCATAACCTTCATAGCATAATAACAAAATAAATTCAAAAACTAAGACTGTGGTAACCTCTTTTTCAACTCTTCTATAATTCTATATGTAGCAGGACAAACTTCTGTGTTTTTTATAGTTAGATTTGCTAATTGAATAAACTTTTTTCTATTGGTATGAGGATATTCTGCACAAGCTTTTGGGCGAACATCGTAAATAAAACAAGAATTATCGTTTAAATCTAAAAAAGGACAAGGAGAAGTTTGTAACACATGAAAATCATCTTCATCAATACGTAAATATTGTACAACAAAATCAGCTACTTTCATTTTTAAATGTTTCGCTATTCGTTCAATGTCTTTATAAGTAAACATTGGACTTGTAGTTTTACAACAATTTCCACAATTTAAACAATCTGTACGTTCAAACTCTTCTTCATGTATCTCTTGAACAACTAAATCTAGACGTTTAGGAGTACGTTTTTTTAGTCTTTGAAAATATTTTTTATTCTCTTGCAGCTTATCATGTGATAATTTTCTAAGATTTTCAAGGTCTTTATCCATATTGCAAAACTACAGTAATATGACCAGAAATGAGCCAAATAAACCAATAAAATTATGTAATTTTGCTACTCGATTTAAAAGAAATAAGTCAACTAATGAGCATACAATCGTTACTAGAAGCGAAGGTTAAAGAAGGGTTTGAAAAATTATACGAAACTGAAATTCCGTCTGTTGAATTTCAAGCAACCCGAAAAGATTTTGAAGGTGATATAACTGTAGTAGTTTTCCCTTTATTACGATACAAAAAAGGAAATCCGGTTCAAATTGGAAACGACTTAGGTAATTACTTGGTAGAAAACGTACAAGAAGTATCTAGTTTTAATGTTGTAAAAGGATTTTTAAATCTAGTTATTGATGATAGTTTTTACATCAATTTCTTTAACGAAATCGCTACTAACGAAAGGTATGGCTTTGTAACTTCTAGTACAGATGTTAGAATGGTTGAATATTCTTCTCCAAACACTAATAAACCTTTACACTTAGGTCACGTTCGTAACGTGTTATTAGGATATTCTGTTTCTGAAATTTTAAAAGCTGCCGGACATAAAGTTTACAAAACTCAAATCATTAACGATAGAGGAATTCATATTTGTAAATCGATGTTGGCTTGGAAACGTTTTGGTAATGGTGAAACTCCAGTATCTACAGGTTTAAAAGGTGATAAATTAGTTGGAAACTACTACGTAAAGTTCGATCAAGAATATAAAAAAGAAATTAGTGACTTAGTTGCTAACGGCATGACTGAAGATGATGCTAAAAAACAAGCTCCCATTTTCTTAGAAGCTCAAGAAATGTTACGTAAATGGGAATCTGGTGATGAAGAAACTGTTGCACTTTGGAAAACAATGAACGGTTGGGTGTATGAAGGTTTTGATGTAACATACAAAAATATTGGTGTAGATTTTGATAAATTATATTACGAAAGTGACACCTATTTATTAGGAAAAGATGTTATAGAACAAGGATTGAAAGATGGAGTGTTCTTTAAAAAAGAAGATGGTTCTGTTTGGTGTGATTTAACTGAAGATGGCTTAGATGAGAAATTAGTATTGCGTTCAGATGGGACTGCAGTATACATGACTCAAGATATTGGAACTGCAATTCAACGTGCCAAAGATTTTACTGATTTAAACGGAATGGTTTATACAGTTGGTAACGAACAAGATTACCACTTTAAAGTATTATTCTTAATCTTAAAGAAATTAGGTTATAATTGGGCTGATCATTTATATCACTTAAGTTACGGAATGGTTGATTTACCATCTGGAAATATGAAATCTCGTGAAGGAACTGTTGTTGATGCTGATGATTTGATGAATGAAATGACAAACACAGCTCGTGATATTTCTCAAGAATTAGGAAAATTAGAAGGATACTCAAACGAAGAAAAAGAATCGTTATATAAAATTATCGGATTAGGAGCTTTAAAATATTTCATATTAAAAGTAGATCCTAAAAAGCGAATTTTATTCGATCCGCAAGCTTCTGTAGATTTCCAAGGAAATACAGGTCCGTTTGTACAGTATACTTTTGCTAGAATCCAATCTATCTTAAGAAAAGCAGATTTTGATCATTCTAAAACTGTCTCAGGAATTGATTTACACGAGAAAGAAAAGGAATTAATAAAACAATTAGAGTTATATCCAGAAGTAATTCAGCAAGCAGCTAAGAACTATTCTCCTGCAATAATTGCTAATTACACATATGACTTAGTTAAAGAGTTCAATTCTTTCTATCAAAATGTTTCTATTCTTGGTGAAGAAAATAAAGATAAAAAGATTTTTAGAGTGCAGTTATCTAAGAAAGTTGCAGATACGATTGCATCTGCATTCCGTTTATTAGGTATTGATGTTCCTGAAAGAATGTAATTCTAACGAATGAACGTTGTAACTAAAATAATTTTTAAAAATATGCTAAAGCTTATACTTGGTGGATTACTTATTGGTTTTTTCCATCAGTACGATCTTATTTTAGCCATACTTTTAATTTTAAAAATTACACACTCATTCGTAAAAAACATAAGAAACAAAACATTTAATAGTAACCTAATTTTTGGTTTTCTATTAACTGCTATTATCGGATATACTTGTGAATATTTTGGCACAAAGTATCAATATTGGGAATATCACGATGTAGCTACTGAAATACCAAAATGGGTATTTTTTGCATGGGGAGCGGCTTTTATTTTAATGTATCAAACAGAATTGGAGATCAATAAAAAAGCTTCACATATATCATCAAAAACAAAAAAATGGTTAGTGCTTTTTATGGTTGCCATCTTCCCTACTCTTGGTGAAATTATCACCATCAATTTAGGAACATGGAGTTACGATATGCCTTATAAAATTTTCGGCGTACCTTTAGCTGCTGTAATTGCATTAATAATCATCCACTATGCTGTAAACGCATTATTGGGTGTTACAAGTAAGAAATTCGGAATTAAAGACCTTGTTTTTAATCCTTAATTATAAATAAACAACTAATAGATAAAACACGAATTATGAAATATGATATCATAGTAATTGGATCTGGTCCTGGAGGTTATGTAACTGCCATTAGAGCTTCTCTATTAGGTTTTAAAACCGCTGTGGTTGAAAAGGAAAGTTTAGGTGGTATTTGTTTAAACTGGGGATGTATTCCTACCAAAGCTTTATTAAAATCTGCTCAGGTATACGATTACTTAAAACATGTTGACGAATACGGTTTAAAGGCTGAAGCTATTGACAAAGATTTTGATGCTGTAATTAAAAGAAGTCGTGGTGTTGCTGACGGAATGAGTAAAGGTGTTCAGTTCTTAATGAAGAAAAACAAAATCGATGTAATTAACGGTTTTGGAAAAATTAAAACTGGTAAGAAAGTAGATGTTACTGCTGAAGACGGAACTGTAACTGAATATTCTGCAGATCATATTGTAATTGCAACTGGAGCTCGCTCTCGTCAATTACCAAGTTTACCTCAAGATGGTAAAAAAGTAATTGGATATAGAGAAGCGATGACATTACCTCAACAACCAAAATCTATGATTGTTGTTGGTTCTGGTGCTATTGGAGTTGAATTTGCTCACTTCTATAATGCAATGGGTACAGAAGTTACTATTGTAGAATATATGCCAAATATTGTTCCTGTTGAAGATAAAGATGTTTCTAAACAAATGGAACGTTCTTTCAAAAAAGCTGGAATTAAAGTAATGACTAACTCTTCTGTTGAATCTGTTGATACTTCTGGTGATGGAGTAAAAGCTACAGTAAAAACTAAAAAAGGAGAGCAAGTTTTAGAAGCTGATATCGTTTTATCTGCTGTTGGTATTAAAACAAACATTGAAAACATCGGATTAGAAGATGTAGGAATTGTTACTGATAGAGATAAAATCTTAGTAAACGATTGGTACCAAACTAATATTCCTGGTTATTACGCTATTGGAGATGTAACTCCTGGTCCGGCTTTAGCACACGTTGCTTCTGCTGAAGGAATTACTTGTGTAGAGAAGATCGCAGGATTGCACACAGAAACGATCGATTACGGAAATATTCCTGGATGTACATATGCAACTCCAGAAATCGCTTCTGTTGGTTTAACTGAAGAAAAAGCTAAAGAACAAGGTTACGATATTAAGGTTGGTAAATTCCCATTCTCTGCTTCTGGTAAAGCAAAAGCTGCTGGAACTCCAGAAGGTTTTGTAAAAGTAATTTTTGATGCTAAATACGGAGAGTGGTTAGGTTGTCATATGATCGGTGCTGGTGTGACTGATATGATTGCTGAAGCTGTTTTAGGTAGAAAATTAGAAACTACTGGTCATGAAGTATTAAAAGCTATTCACCCTCACCCAACAATGAGTGAAGCTGTTATGGAAGCTGTTGCTGATGCTTATGATGAAGTTATTCACTTATAGGAATAAAAACATATAGAAACAAAAAAGTCGAAACTATTAAGTTTCGACTTTTTTTTATTAATTTATTTGATCTAATCTATTTTTTAGAACTTGTAAGTTAATCCAAAAGCAACAGTTGTTAAATCCATGTTGAATACAAAAGTATTTGTAGATCTAGCATTATCAACATCAGGTGATGAAGTGTTAAATCCTAAAGCTCCAACTGTAGCATTTAATGCAAAAGAGTTAGAGATAAAGTAGTTGATACCAGGAGTAACAACAACTCCAAATGCATTAGTATCTGGAGTGATATTATCATCTACACTAGTATTGTTATAAAAAATACTACCTCCAACAGTAAAAGAAAACCTGTTAGCTGGTGTAAAGAAATAATTAACTCCTGCTCCAATACCAAAAGTACTAGCATCTGCTTGTGCAACTCCATTATCAACATTTGAAGAATTGTAACTTAAACCTAATTGTAAAGCTAAATTTTCAGTAATAAAATAACCAGCTGCAGGTGCGAATGTGAAATTATTTGAGCTAACATCAGAATCAGATATAGATGAATTTGAATAACTTAATGTACCTGTGATAAAAAAATCTTCTTTTTCAAAGCCTCCAATAGCTTCTTTTTCTTGAGCATTTAAATTTGTGAAACCAATAAAACCAGTTGCTAAAGCAATTAATAGTTTTTTCATAATAATTTGTTTTAATTTTTAAGCCCGCAAAAGTATGTTTTTTTTATATTTAGGGTAGTAATTAATTAAAAATATATAATAACAATGAAAGCAAAATATCAAAGTGTTTTAAGTTTAGGAGAACAATTAGAAATTAAAAATGGAGATGTAAAAGAAGAAAACGGTGTGTTACACATTTCTGGAACAGCAAAAAATCAATATGAAAAAAATCTTATTTGGGATGAAATTAAAAAAGTAGGTGGTGAAACTCCTGCTGATATTGTTGCTGACATTTCTGTTGAAGACACTTCTGTTTATGCTAATCACACTGTTCAAAGCGGAGAAACTCTAGGAAAAATTGCTAAACATTATTATGGAGATGCAATGAAATACAAAGAGATTTTTGAAGCAAATACTAACATTTTAAAGTCTGCTGATTTAATTCACCCAGGACAAGAATTAGTTATTCCTAATCTATAACAAAGTTTAAAACGACTGACTACTATATAAAAAACCTCGCTTTACAGCGAGGTTTTCTTTTTATATAATTTAAACTTAAATGTATCAGTTTTACTTTAAATACTCAAATGTGTTAACCATTTTGTATTTCGGACTTCTACTCATAAAATCTCTAAAAAATGCTGTGTGACTAGCTCCCATTAGAATAAAAACTCTGTCTTCTTTTGTCAACTTAATCCTGTTTAAATTCGAATACATTCTTAAATTTCTTTGGTAATATTTTGCAGCCTCATCAGCTCCCTCAAAACCGTTTTTAGTCCCTGCATGTGTTAACATATCTGCATTCACTGTAATTAAGAAATCTAAATATAAATCGTGATTCGATAATTTTAATTGATCAAGTAAACTTAAGTTATCTCTATTAACTTTAAGGTTTGTGTGATAAGGAATTGGATTTTGATAATATTTATACAACATTTCTTTATCGATCTCATTATTAATTTCTGCTCCAATTTTATAGTTATAACTCATTTTATGATCGATTCCATAAATTCTTTTAGTTCCAGATAATCTTCCTAATTCATAAGCTAACAATTGTACTTCATTCGGATTTTTAAACTTCATATTAGGATTCTTAACATATTCTTTATATAAAGATTGTAGTTTTTCATCATATTCTGGTCTCGCTTCAACTAAAATAACTGTCGGTTTAAACTTAGCAAGCATAGCTGCTATTTTGTGTACAGCTTTCTGATTGTCTTTATTATTCTCATCAAATTCAGTTTTGTTTTCATCTGAAGTTTCTCCCATATGAAATGTTCCAAAGTTTAAAACTTCTATCTTTTGAACCTTACTTTCTAACTCTTTTCTATCTGCTTCAAAATTTATTTCTTGACTAAATCCTAATGTTCCTAATAATAATTGGCCTATGGTTAAAATCTTAATTAATTTCATCTTTCTTTATGTTTTACTGGTTAATAATTTGTTCTAATGTTGTCATATTAAAATCTACTGAAGCATTTGCTAAAAAGTTTAATATTGGTAAATGTCCTGCTCCGATTAATACAAAAACTTTATCTTCTCCTGGTGTATTAATATTCAACATATTTTGAAATATTCTTAAGTTTCTACTATACCACCATATTGCTTTGTCTGCTCCGTAATAATTATTTTTTTCACCTTCTCCCATCTTAAAATCACCGATCAAATAGTGTCCGTGGCTCTGATTTACGACATCTTTATTATTTAAAACTCTAAAAAAATCTAATAAGCTTACCTCTGTTTTTAACTTGTCTTCTTTTTCATATAAACTGAAATAAGTGTTATCTATATTCATTTCTCTTTTTAGCATTTTCCCACCTGCCTTATTAATAAAATAAGCTTGTTTTTCTTTGTGTTCTTTTTCCGTTAGATCACTTTTAAAATTTCTAGCAGAAGCATCTATAGCATATATTTTTTTGTGACCTAGCAATTTCCCCAATCGAAAACCTATTTGATAAACTTCATTCGATTTCAGTTTAAAATTTCCTTTCAAATAAGCATTGTATAATGAATCTAGCTTTTTTTGTTTTGATGCTCTCCACTCTACTGCAATTTTTGTTGGTGCAAATTTTTTAATCGTTTTTAATAGCTCTTTTAATTCTTCTTGCTTTTTTTCAGAGAAAATATTCACTGAGTGCTTTTGTTTATATGTATCTAATCCTGGATTGGCAAAATGAAATGATCCTAAAATAAATACATCTGAAGTTTTAATTTCTTTAAAATGTTCTTCTATTAGTTTTTTCTGACTAAAGACTGTTTGACCTAGCAAACAGATTGTGACTATAATAATTCTGATATACATGAGGTTTGATTTTTTAATTTCAACACTCCAAAAGTATTTTCAATCTGAACGACATTTTTTAAAATTCCATTAAGTACATTTTCTATAGTATAAACTCCTTGTTTTTTTACACTTTCAATTTCGTTGTGCAGTTTTTGGGGTTTGTCCTAAAAAACAGGAATTAGATGGTAAACGAACTTCGTGACATAACTTTAATAGCTACATTTGAAGTATGGAAATAAAAAATCAATTTAAATATCACTTCCTTTTTGGTTTTGTTCTTGTTTTTATGAACATCTTCAGGAAGTATGTAACACTAGGGCATGAAACTTTTATAAAGCAGTTTGATATTTTCGGAATTGTTTTAACTACCACCTATTTTATTACTTTTTTTAGTGTTTACGCTTTAAATATTAAAGTAATTGCACCGAAGACTTTAGAAAAGAAAAATATTATCTATTTCTTTTTAGGACTAATCTCTTTATTCTTTGTATTTCCAGCAATTCGTTATTTTTTAGAAGAAGTCATTTTATATTCAATTACAGGATTTCATAATTACTCAGAACAAAGTCGTACTTTTTGGTACTATATTTTCGATAATTCATATTATAGTTTAAAAGTTATTCTTTTTAGTACATTTATCTATTTACTTTTTGTGTTTTTAAAGAATAAGGATAAGATTTACTTGTTAGAATTAGAACAACAAAAAGCAGAATTAGGTGCTTTAAAAAACCAGTTAGAACCTCACTTTTTATTTAATACACTAAATGTTTTCTATTCTGAATTAGCAGATACACAACCAAAAACAGCAAAAGGAATTCATAAATTATCAGAATTATTACGCTATCTAACTTACGAGGCACAAAAAGATTTTATGCCGCTACATAATGAGATAAAGTTTATTAAAGATTATATGTATTTCTATGAAAAACGTTTTGAAAATAATTTATTTGTAAACTTATCTGTTAAAGGAGAAATTGGAAGCCAAGAAATTCCTTCGTTAATGCTAATTCATTTTATTGAAAATATTTTTAAACACGGAATAGTTAATGATCCTAGTTTTCCTGCAGAAATAAACGTTGAAGTAACAGAAAATCATTTGGAATTAAAAACTAAAAATAAAATTGCTTTCGTTAAACATTATAGTTCCAAAGGAATTGGTAGAGAAAATTTAAAAAAGCGTTTATCTCTTTTATTTGATAATAATTATATTTTTGATTTTACTGAAAATGATGTAGAATACAGTACTCATTTACAAATTCCTTTAAAAAAATAAATGCAATGCAAAAGTTAAGATGTTTATTAGTTGATGATGAAACTCCTGCAATTCGATTATTAGAATCGTATGTGAAAAAAGTTCCATTTTTAGAATTAGTTGCTGCTACTACAAACCCTATAGAAGCTTTAGGTATTATTGAAAAAGAAGAATTAGATATAATATTTCTTGATATTCAAATGCCAACTATAACAGGAATACAATTGTCTAAGATCATAAAAGATAAAATTAATGTGATCTTCACAACTGCCTATCCGCAATTTGCCATAGAAAGTTACGAGTTAAATGCAGTTGATTATCTTTTAAAACCTTTTGAGTTTGAACGTTTTTATAGTGCTATTTTAAAAGTGAAACCTAAGGAAATTCAAAACGCAATAACAAACAGTGATGAGTTTACTTTTATAAAAACTGATGGAAAAAATAACTTTGAGCGAATTTATACCAAAGATATTATTTATGTTGAAAGCTTAAAAAATTACGTTTCTATTCATACTAAAGAAAACCAAATTATTACTTACAATACTTTAAAACACTTTGAAAATGAGCTTTCTTCAAAACAATTTGTAAAAGTTCATAAATCATATATTGTAGCTTTAGAGCATGTAATTAAAACAGATTCTTTAACTGTTTATTTATCAAACGGAAATAATCTTCCTATTGGAGATACTTACAAAAAGCAATTTTTCGATAGTATCAACAAATTTATACTATAAAAAAGAGGCAATAAATCTCATATATTACCTCTTTTAAAACAAGTTGAGTTTAAACAAATCTAAAAATTCTGTTTTATGATTTTTGCTCCATTACAGCATAGTAAAAAGCTATACCTACCGGAGAACCAGCTGCAACAAATCCAGATGAAACTAACTCTGCTGAAATTCCATTAGGAAACTTTTTCCTCAATTTTGAAATCGCATCGTCTATTGCTTTATTTATATCTGAAGAATTATAAGTATAACCAGTAACTTGATTATCATTTGTAGCTGCTTTTGCTAGTAACTCAGTACTTGGAGTTTTATCTAAAGTCTCCATTACATCATGAATCGCTATTCTTTCTGTTCCATTTGCTGTTTGAAATTGAATGTAATCTAAATCTGTTGAATAAGGAACAGTTTTCTGAACAGTGTAAGGAAAATATCCAATTGCAGCACATGGAGTTCCTACAACCATGTATATAGGTGGATAAATTGTAGCCATAGATGGAGTAATTTCTATATTACAATAACCATCTTCATGTCCTTTAGCTACAATAGTAACTTTTGTATCATTTCCAATTCTGTATGCATACACAGATTCTGGATATAAAATTTGAGAATTCATTTTTTTTTATTTGTCGGTTAATTAATAGTTTTCGAGTAGCTACTTCGACTTTTATAGGGCTTAACACCCTATAATATTGCACATTACAAAATTGAGTTTTTTACATTGTTTTTAGAAAAAAAAAGGTGTTATCTGTATTTTTTTTGCATTTAAGCGATAAAAAAAAGAGCATAAGTGTATTTCGGCATCATTCTTGTTAACATATATTTAACTAAAAACTATTACAATGGAGGTATCAACTACTATTAATCTAGAGGGGGATATTGCTATGAACAGTTAAGAAAAAGATTAAGAAAATTAAAAACCGAAACATTAAATATGTTTCGGTTTTTTAATGATAAAAACTTAAAAATAAAAAGCCACATTATACAATGTGGCCTTTTAGCAATCTTCAAATAACGATCTTATATCTATCTTCTACTTCTTACTACTCTAGATCTTGAAGTATTTCCTTTTGATCTATTAGAACTTACACTTCTAGTAACTTTAGTCTTTGTTCTTGTAGAGTTTCCTCTATTTTTATATCTCGTATTTTGAGTCCTTTTTACTGTACTTGCTGTTCTTGTTTTAGAGTAACCTCTTGTTTTTTTAGGTTGAACTTTTCTTGTTACGCTTTTGTATGTTCTACTCTTAGAATTAGATCTGTTAGCTACAGAATTTCTATTTCTTGTATTAACTTGAGTTCTATTTCTAGAAATGTTTCTAGTAGTTCCTCTATCTCTAGAAACTGTTCTTGTGCTTCTAGTAATAGTACGAGATCTATCAATACTTCTATTTGTATTTCTAGCTACTCTAGAACTGTTTCTATTAATTCTACTGTAATTGCGATCATTTCTTTGATACATAGTTCTTCTACTATCTCTTGATCTGTATCTTATATTTCTAGCATTAGCTACCCTTCTACCTCTATTAAAGTTTCTTACCGTTACTCCTGGTCTACAGTAAGTTCTATTTCTATAAGATCTCGCATAATACCCATCGTAATAATTGTTTCTATATACTGAATAAGAAAATCTGTATGGTGAATAAAATCTTCTGTAAGGACGATCCCAAACTACACATCTATCTACTACTGGTACAGAAAAATATCTGTGGTAAGGTCTGTACACATAATATCTGTTATAATTATTGATATAACCTGAACAATTTAAAAAATCTCCATAAGTATTATAGTTTACAAATAATCCTCCAACTCTAGATACTCGTCCCCAACGATTGTAACGTATGAAAACATCTCCTGCTTGAGCAATTCTTCCATAGTGGTCATAAAAAATTGGAATATCTTCAATCTGTACTACTGCTCCATAATCATCATATTGTACAAATGCATCATAATTGTAACCTGAATTAAAACTAATATTGACTCCTGGTCCATTAACGTTTATGTTTACGCCTCCCCTTGGATTATTTAAATAAAAATCGAATTGTCCGTCTGGATATACAGCAAACTCTACTCCGCCTTCATTAAAGATGAATGATTTACCGTAATTATAATAACGTGCTGTTGTATTTGCACTCGTTTCTGACGCATTAGCTGAAAATGTTGCTAATAAAATTCCCGTAACTAGTAAAACAAATTTCTTCATACTATTTGATTTTAAATGCATATCATTATTTTGATATACACTTACATAATACCAAGTAGCGTGCCAAAAATTTATTTCTTGTATTTAAGCAATTTAAAATACTAGCATTTTTGAACTAATAAACTCAAACAAAAAAGCTTGGAAAATATTCCAAGCTTTTCTAAATCAGTATTATTTAACTCTTTTCTTAAACAGAAAGATAAATAACAACAATAGAATTAAACCTAATACTATATATATAAATGTATAATTGGTTTCAGGTTTAATACCATTACTATTTCCAATCATTATTAAAGGAGCCCAATAATAAGGTGAAGCTTCTGCATCTGTATTTGTTTTTAAGTAATTCAATTTGGCCTCTCTTAAAGCCTGTGATTTAGTTCTTCCTTCACTTAAATTTTTATAAAAATTAGAAGTTATGTTTGTTATAGCTTTATCATTTGTACACCAAAGAGATGGAACTACTGCTTTTGCTCCTGTACTAAAAAAACTTCTTGCTAAACTCATTACTCCTTCTCCTCTACTAATTTTTCCCAATGAAGTATTACAAGCACTCAATACTACTAAATCTGCATTATTACTAATAGAGTTTAATTCTTGTAAATTTACTTTTTGATCATTAAAAGCAATCCAAGGACTTTTATCATCTGAAGCGTCTGCATGAGTTGCTAAATGGAGAATTTTATAATCTTTAGCTTTGTTTATAAAGTTTTCTTTAGAAGCTTCCTTTCCTTTTAAAATTGTTCCACTGTAGTACTTCTTTCCTAGTCCAACTTCTTGCCCACTATTTTTAAGTGACACTAAATTTCCTTCAAAATTTTCAGGTGCTATACCTAAAAATTGTTTAGACGCGTTTCTGATTACATTTTCATTTTCTTTTTGAAACGTTAATGAATAATCGTATAAAATTTCATTAGTTTCAATAAAATAAGTGAATGTATCGGTATTTACCACTAAAGCATCAAAAGGTATAAAATTTATTAAATGATCTCCAAGTATGGTAATCTTTTTACCTATCAATTCCTTTTGAATCTCACTTGGAATAAGAGTTTTATAAATTGAATTTGATACCTTTTTATAAGATTCTATATCTTCTGTTGTGGTAAAAGGTTTTTCTAATTTTTCTCGTAACAGTTTAGTATTTGAGATGAGTTGATCAACCTCTTTTATTTTTAAAATCTTATTTAGATTCTTTGACATAAAAATTAAATAAGTATTAGGAACTTTACCTATTAATCTTTCTGCCATAACATAATGTAAAACAACTTCATTTTCATTTAGTTTCACATCATTTAAAGAACGAATTTCCGTTTGAATTGGGTTATTAAAATAGTTTTTCGTTACTACATTAGTCGTATCTTTTTCAACCTTGTTTTGCCTTTTTATATCTTCAATTAATAATAAAGCCTTGTTTTTTTCAGCAAAATAAAAAGCTTTTTCAATATCATTGACCTGATAACACGCTTCTAAAGCAAGTATATAAATTTCAGAAGCTAAATCGCGAAGTAATAATTTAGTACTAAAAGATAAATCATCTTTCAACATAATATTCACTAATCTGTCACTAAGCATAGTTTTACTCAGAATTAAAGAGATTTTTTCTTTAGTAGTTTCGCTTTTTAAAGAACGATCCCAATTCTCAATCTGACTTCTAAATAATTCTAATAAGACTTCTTTATCTTGAACTTCTTTCAATTGTTGATCTGAGATAACATCTGATTCTTTTATCTGTTTGTTATTAAAAATACAAGACAATGATTTTAAAAAATAACTTTGAGCAGTTTGGTAATCTTGACTTAAAGATGCATTTGTCCCCAGACCTATATATGTTCTAATTAAAAAATTCTGATTTACTTCTTTGAATTCTAGTGATTTTTCAAAATAAGTTTTAGACTTTTCTAAATCTATTTTTTCATAAGTAAATCCAAGATTTAAATAAAATAATTGAGATTGCTGAGGATTATTTAACCTTTTTAAAACTTTAGAAGCTTTATTGTAATATTTAAATGTCTTCTCTGAATCTGAACCATATAAAGAATACAAACCTGCTAAATTGTTGTAAATCGTAAACTCGGCTTGATCTTCTTTTTCTGGTAGTAAATTATATAATGAATCTGCAGTATGAAGATGATTAATAGCTTTTTTTCCCGCTTCTTTGTTTCTTAAGTTTTTATATGTTGTAGCAACATTTAAATGTGTATTAATAATATCTACTTGATTGGTAGAATTAAAGTTTTTTAATGCTTCTTCATAATTTAAACTTGCTAAGAAATAATCATTAGCTTCAAAATATAAGTCTGCTAATTTTAAATAAGATTGTGCCAAATTACGTTTTGCACTAGCATTAAAATCATCACAATTTTCAAATTGTAAAACTTTCTTATAACCTTCAATCGCTTTTTTAAATGCTTTATTTTTTTTGTTGTAGAAACCTGCGTTATAATAACTTTTTTTAATTGAACACGAATCTAATGGTGTCTCTTTTAATTTAGATGCTATAGCAATTTCATTAAAATGAACAGCTTTATTAATATCTTCTTTATATAGCTTCTTTGCTAACTCGTGACTATCTTCTCCTAATTGTTTAAAGTTATTTTGCTTTTGATATTCTTTAAATAAAACATCGAATAATTTTAATTTTTCTTCACTTGTAGATGATAGTGAAATTATAGAATCGAATTTTTGAGATACTGCTTGACCAAAACTTTTATTCGTTAATAGAAAACAAAAGAAGAGTAACATAAATGCACTCTTCTTAAATTGTATATTATTCTGTTTACTTTTTAAGTATGTATTACTAATTTCTAGGTTATCCTGAATTTTCTTAATCATGTTTAAATTAATCAAAAATATTTTAAATTTAGTTAGTCTAACGAAATTTTAACTTTAAAATTATTTTCTTATACCTACATGCTTAAAATAGTTTGTTAATTTACAATAATAAAAAATTTAAAAGATAAACTATATTTTTAATTTTTTTGATATTCATGAAGTGGTATCTCTTCACAGGAATTAAAAACTATTTGGCTTCCTTTAGGACCATCATCATCTTCTTCTGTATTATCTTCATTTCCTCTAATTGTAGTTGTTGATGCTACAATTAAGTTTTTTTCTCTATCTCTTCCAGGAATTGTTGCTTTTGTTGAAACAAACCAAGTATCAATATCCTCACAAGTATCAGGAACAATAAATATTTCTCCACCTTCCCTATCTCTCATTGTTTCATAAAATTGCAACTTATCTGCTATAGTCCAACTTTTTTGAAATACTACAAATACTTTTTCATAAAAAATATCATTTCCTAATTTATCAGAAGATCCTAAACCTTTATGAAATAAGTTTCTTTCAGATTTTGCAACTCTTAATTTTTGTTGCATCTCTAAAATTAAATTATCTAAAAGAATCGCATTTTCAGGCAATTCAGTTATAAAATTTCCTTCAATAGCCTCATCTATCTTCTCAACTTCTGATTCATCTGAACAGCCAATGATTAATGAAAATGATAAAAGAATTAAGAAAATGTAATTTATAGTATTTCTCATAATGATGATTTATTAAATAATTTATAAATTAATTTCTTCACAAGAAGAATAATAATCACCTTCTATAGGAGTAAAAGGTGGAGGCAATTGTGGCCCATCTTCTTGCTGCTGTGTATTTCCATTTAAACCTGAATTAGAAGCTACAATTAAATTTTTTGATCTGTCATGTAAAGGTAATAATGGATTAGTACTTTTATTAGGTATATACCATGTTTCTATGTAATCACAATTATTGGGTTCTACTTTTATATCACCATATTTTATCCTCATTACACTTAAAAAATAATTATAATTAAATTGGTTCCAATCTTTTGGAATAACTACAAAAACCTTTTGATAAGTATAAAAATTATAATCTAAATCATAAGACGGAAAAGAATTTCTACTAGACATTTCCTTTTGTTGAGATTTTATACCTAACTCTTCTTTTTGTTTCGCAATTATTTTATCTAAATCTTCTATATTATCTGGTAAATCTGATAATTTATATTCATTAATAACTGTATTTAAATATGTATTTTCATCTATAACAGTCTCATCAGAACAACTTATCATTAAATTTAATGACAAGAATATTACAAGAAGTGTATTTATTTTATTTTTCATAGTAGCTTTTTTAAATTAATTATTTTGATATTCTGAAACTTGAATTTGTTCACAAGAATTAAAGTAATCTGTCGGATCTTTTGGTCCATCGTCTTCTTGACTTCCATTGCTTCCACTACCTCCTTTAAGTCCAGAATTTGAGGCTACAATTAAATTCTTTTTACTGTTTTTATCCTTAAAACTAAAAGTCTTCGGTATATACCAAGTATCTACATATTCACAATCATTTGGTTCAACATAAATCTCTCCTTCTAACTCTATTCTTGCTCGTTGATAAAATCCAAACTTGTTCGAAGATGTCCAATCAGTAGGATAAACAACAAAAAACTTCTTATGAAAAGTTAAATCATCTTCAATTAATTCTTTTGTTCCTCCTAAACCTTTGTTAGATAATTTTCCCGACTCGTTTTTAGCATTTAAATCATGTATAAGCTGATCTAAACTAATTACATTTTCTGGTAATTCTGTTACAATATTCTCATTAAACTCTGTTTCTAAATAAATGTTGTTATCTATATTATCTTCATTAGAACAACTCATTAAAAAATTGAGTAATAAGAGAATTACCCCTGTAAAATATATTCTATTTTTCATTGCTTTTTGTTTTTTTAGTTATTATGGATTAATGAGACAGGTATCTCTTTACATGATTTATAATAAACCTCAACCATATCTGGAGGCAATTGTGGTCCATCTCCTTCTAATTCTGAACTACTTCCACTTCCATTTAAACCTGAATTAGAAGCTACAATTAAATTCTTAGCTCTATCTCTAGATGAATCATCTAAGTTTTTACTAGGTATATACCAAGTATCAATATATTCGCATGAATTAGTTATAATGAATATTTCTACATGCTTCATTCTTTCTCGCTGATAAAATCCAAATTTATCTGCAGTTGTCCAATCTCTTGGATAAACCACAAAAAACTTCTCATAAAAAATAGGATCATCTCCTAACTTATCAGCCCCTCCTAAATTACTATTTATTAATCTTTCACTTGTTGAAGTTTCCCCTAGTTCTTCTTTAAGATTATTGATAATTTCATTTAAACTTATTGCGTTTTCTGGTAATTCTAGGACAATATTTTGTGATTGTTCATCAATTACTAATTCCTTTTCGTTAGAACAGCTTATATTTGACAATAATAATATAGCTGTTACAATTTGTACAGTTATTTTTTTCATTTTATTTTGCTTTATTCATTATCTAGTTCCCCACAAACTAAAAAAGTTACCAGCAAAAGTAAAAAAATAATAAAAATGTCATTTTTATAAGGATGTTAGAAACTCCATCAGATATTATAAAAGAAATAACCATAGGAAACAGAAAAGTTATACAAGGTTTGTACAACTCTGTTTTTCCTAAAATTAAAAGTTACGTCATTAAAAATAATGGCAATACTGAAGATGCTGAAGATATTTTTCAAAAAGTATTGATCCAAATTATTTCTCGTTACAAGACGAAACCATTCGTAATTAATAGCACTATAGATGGTTTTTTATATGTTGCTGCCTCTAATTTATGGAAGCGCGAATTAAATAAACGAAAAAAGAAGGTAACAAATGCTACTATTTTTGAACATCTAAACGAAGAGGAAGATTTAACCCTTTCTGTATTAGAACAAGAAAAATGGGAATTGTTTCAAGAAATGCTTCATGCTATTTCTGATAATTGTAAGAAATTACTACAATTATTTTTTAAGAAAACTCCTTATAAAAAAATTGTTTCTGAGTTAGGTTATAAATCTGATAATGTAGTAAGACAACGTATATTTAATTGTAAAGCACAACTAACTAAAGCCATTCAAAGTGATTTTAGGTATCAAGAATTAAAAGGATTATGACAGATTTTATAAAGGAAATAGATCGGTATTTTGATGGAGAAATGAATGCTGATGAAAAAGCTACTTTTGAAAATCAATTAAAAATAGATGAAGATTTAAATAGAGCATTTCTTTTGCAAAAAGAAATGAGATCGATTTATGATGAAGATGAATGGTCTTTTAATGATCGTTCAAGCTTAAAAACACAAAGAGCTCAAGATATTCAAGAATATTTAAAAAGTGATGAAATTGCACATGTAAAATCTGTAATACAAGATGTTGTTGCAAATTCTAAGTCTTCAAAAACACCTCGGATTCGTCAATTATATGCAAAGCTTAGTATCGCTGCTTCAATTTTAGTTTTAGTTTCTGTTTCCTATATCACATTTTTTAAACAGAATTACGATAATTCAGCACTTTTCGACACTTATTATAAAGAAGAAATTAAAGCTTTTCCATCTACTATAGATCGTAACGATGCTAATAATTTACTTAATAAGGGACAATTATATTTTGAGGAAAAAAATTATTCTGACGCTGTAAATTCTCTTTTAGCATATCAAAAAGAAAGTAACACTGAAGTGAATCCACTATCCTATTCATTTTGTGGTTTTTCTTATTTAGCTTTAAATGATATTAATAATGCTAAAAAACAATTTAATTTACTTAAAAACTCAAACACGTTACAAGCTAAGAAAGCGAATTGGTATTTAGCTTTAATTCATTTAAAAACTGATGATAAAACTAAATTAAAAGCAACTTTATTAGAAATTACATCTGATACTAAAAATTACAATTACAATAAAGCAAAAAAGCTTTTAGATAAAATTGATTAACATAATCACTATAAAAAAACAAAAAAGCTTAGAAATAATTTCTAAGCTTTTTTGTTTTATGAGTTAATAAGACTATTAAGTATTTATTAAAAACTTTCTAGTTCTAGTATAAAATTTTGTTTTGAATAAATAAATTTTCTTTAGAAACATTATCAATTTCTTTTTGATTCACATTTTAAAGAAATTAATAATTTCTGTATTGTTGAGATTGTTCAAAAACAGCTGAAAGAATTTTTTGTTCTAGTTCATCGTAAACTATATTTCTTCTTTTCATTACAACTTCAGCTACTTCATTTACTTTATTCATCTTATATTCTGTGAAACCTGAAGCTCCTCCCCAACTGAATGACAGAACAAAATTTCTTGGAAACCCGCTTCCGAAAATATTAGCAGAAACTCCTACAACTGTTCCTGTATTAAACATTGTATTTATTCCACATTTAGAATGATCTCCCATAATTAAACCACAAAATTGTAATCCAGTTTTAGCAAATCTTCCAGTATCGTAACTCCACAAACGAACTTCTGCGTAATTATTTTTTAAGTTAGAATTGTTTGTATCTGCACCTAAATTACACCATTCACCCAATACAGAATTTCCTAAGAAACCATCGTGTCCTTTATTCGAATATCCGAATAATACAGAGTTATTTACTTCTCCACCAACTTTACAGTAAGGACCTAGAGTTGTTGCTCCGTATATTTTTGCTCCAAGTTTTAATACTGAATTTTCACACATTGCTAAAGCTCCACGAACAACAACACCTTCCATAATTTCTGCATTCTTTCCAATATAAATTGGTCCGGTAGTAGCGTTTAAAGTCGCAAAAGTTAATTTAGCACCTTCTTCGATAAAAATATTTTCTCTACCGATACATTGAACAGTATCTGGAATAGGTTGAGATTCCCTTCCTTCTGTTAATAATTCAAAATCTTGACGAATTGCTTGATCGTTATTTGAGAAAATATCCCAAGTATTATTAATCTTTATAATATTCTCTTCAAACTCTATTTGTGTATAACTATCAAAATCAACTTCTTCTTGATCAATTACACTGTAAAATGCTATTACATCTTCTCCTTTAAAAATGGCTTCATTTTGTTTTAAATTTTCTACCATATTAACTAATTCTGGAGTTGGTAAAAAAGAAGCATTTAACATGATGTTTTCTTCCATTTCTACCATAGGATATTTCTCTTCTAAATACTCTTCGGTAATTGTAGTTGTTGTTAATCCTAAATACTTTTCCCATTTTTCTCTAATGGTTAAAATACCAACTCTAATATCGGCTACAGGTCTAGTATATGTAAATGGTAAAAGAGAAGTTCTCACATCTCCATCAAATAAGATATAATTCATTTTAATTCTTTTTTTGAAGCTGCACAAACTTACAATAAAAAACCGACTGTTACTCACAATCGGCTTTAATATAAACGTTTTAAATTTCTGTTATTTTTTTAAGATTTTCTTTATTCCTAATTTATTTTCTGATCTAATAACTAGCGTGTAAAAACCAGTTCCAATACCTGAAAAATCTATTTCTTTTTCTAACTGAGACACTTCTCCTGTTTTAATTATTCTACCAGAGAAATCGTAAACATCAATTTTAGCTGAATCTACATCAAAAGGTAATTCTATATTCATATTATTAGATACAGGATTTGGGAAAGCTTCAAAAGCCAAAGTTTCGAAATCTTCTTTTCCTAAAGTTACACCTAAAGTAGTTGCTCCTCTATTTGAAGATCCATGATACGCATAAGTTGTTGACGCTCCAAAAGCCCAAATAATATCTATACTACCCGCACTATTACTAAAAACAAAATCGTTAGCATCTCCAGTATTATTTGCTCTTGTAGCTGTTATTGTTCTTACAGCCCCTGACACTGTATTAGATACTAAATTCCAATCCTGACTCGTGTCTGCTGGTGGTAATTGATTTCCAACAGTTCTTGCATCTGTTATAGTAGTTCCGTCTGTTCTGAAAACATCTGAATTACTAAACATATTTGTTGCACTTTCATCAAATCCAACTGCAAACCAAGCATTTGAAGGTCCTGTTAAAATTAAAGTTGTTGTTGTTGCATCAGTTTCTAAGTTAATACTTAGATTACCACTCAAAACTTGAGTTCCAGTTGAAAAAGTTTGTGCAAATGTTACACTAGAAATTAGTGTAACAAAGAAGAGTAATTTTCTTACCATAATTTAGTTTTTAAATAGAGTTAATATTTTTTGGTTATTCTTTAAAGTCGCATAATCTTTTGCTGTATTACCACGATTATCTTTTAAATTATATTTTGCTCCAGAATTAATTAGTTTTTCGGCTATTTTTTCTAAATTAAAAATTACAGCATAATGCAAAGCTGTTGTTCCATTGTCATCTGAAATATTTACATCTGCTTTATTAGATAATAAATATGTAACCAATTCTTCATTGCCTTTTACAACTGAAGCCATTAAAGCAGTTCCATAACCATTACTTAAATCGATATTATTAGATTTATCTATAATATATTTTGCTACTTCGTTATTACCACTATAACAAGCTAAAATAAGAGGTGTATAACCAGACATATTTTTTTGATCAATTGATTCTGGCTTTTTTTCTAATATTGTTTTTAAATCAGTTAAACTTCCAGAACGAGCTATTGAAAAAATATCTAAATTTTCTTGTTGTGAGAATAAACTATAACTTAATAATAAGAGAAAAATAGTTAGTAATTTAAAGTAGTTTTTCATTTTTAAATATTTGGTTACTAATAAATATAATTAAATAAACCTTAAGTATTGTAAATTAGAACACAAAGTATTTAAAAACCTGATTTTATAACTATTAAAACAGTTGAAAAAGGAAAAAGAGCATTTAAAAAGGGAAAAAAAAGCTTTGAAAATTCCGTTAAATATTGGTTAATTCAACTTTTATTTTGCGGTCTCTTTAAATAGAAATATTTTTAATCATAATTTTGTCTTATGAAAAAAATTCTATTCACAATTCTCTCAGTTATTCTATTGTTAGCTGTAGCTTATTACACTTTTATTTATTACGTTCCTTACAGTGAAGGTGTTCGTTCTGGAGAATTAATAAAATTTAGTAGAAAAGGAATTATTATTAAAACATGGGAAGGAGAAATTAGTCAAGGAATTTCTGGAGCTCAAATTTTCAGTTTTTCAGTTGAAGATAAAGAAAAAGAAGCTATCAAAAATCTTCAAAAATATCAAGGTCGATATGTAAAACTAACCTATAAAGAAAGATTTGGAAAGTTTTTTTGGCTTGGTGATACTAAATATTTTATAACTAAAGTAGAAGAAGAAAACTCTCCTCACTTTAGTGGTTTAAGATCAAAGAAAGATGAATAAAACATATAAACACGTAGAAGAGACAAGAATTACAATCTCTGAATTAATGTTACCCTCTCATGCTAACTTTAGTGGAAAAATTCATGGAGGTTATATTTTAAATTTAATGGATCAAATTGCTTTTGCTTGTGCATCTAAATATTCTTCAACATACTGTGTTACTGCTTCTGTAGATACCGTCGATTTTTTAAATCCTATCGAAGTTGGAGAACTGGTTACCATGAAAGCTTCTATTAACTATGTAGGAAGAACTTCTATGGTAGTAGGAATTAGAGTTGAATCACAACATATTCAATCAGGAAATGTTAAACATTGTAATTCTTCATATTTTACTATGGTTGCAAAAGATGATAATGGAAAAAATGTGCCTGTACCTGGTTTAATTTTAAACAGCGAACTAGAAATAAGACGTTTTTTAAAAGCAATAAAACGTACAGAAATGAAAAAAATAAGACAAGACGAGTTTGATAAAGATGATTTTATTCCTGAAAATTATTTAACAGAACTAGAAAACTTTAATGTAAAAATTGAATTGAATGGTTGAAATAATAGATCTCAGCCAAGAGATATATGAAGGAATGCCTGTATTTAAAAGTTTACCACAAGTAAAAATGCAGGTACATAATACGCACGAAGAATGGAATGATGAGATTAATCCTACTACTAAAACTCCTGCTGTTTACAAGTTAGAACTTGGTGAACACACTGGAACTCATGTTGATGCTATAAACCATATGGCAAAAGAACATGTAGGAAAATCTATTGATACCATGCCGCTTTCTATGTTTTATACAGAAGGAATATGTTTAGATCTTTCTCACAAAGGATTTAAAGAATTAATTACTTCTGATGATTTGAAAAAAGCCTTAGAAAAAGAGAGTTTATCAATAAATAAAGGAGATACTGTATTAATTTATACAGACCATTATAGAAAAGCTTTCAATACTGAAAATTGGGGAAACGGACCTGGAATAACTGCTGAATGTACTAGATGGTTAGGAAATCATGAAATTTCAGCTTTTGGTGTAGAAACTATGTCACCAGGTGTTCCTAAAATTTCAAATAAAGAAGTACATTATATCTGTGGAGAAATGGGATTTACTCATTATGAAAATATGATTAATCTTCATAAGCTTGTTCGTAGAGGAAGATTTCGTTTTATAGCATTACCTTTAAAAATAAGAGGTGGTACTGGTTCACCCGTAAGAGCTGTTGCCATTTTTAACGAATAAAAAAAGTCAAAGTTTAAACTTTGACTTTTTTTAATATTATTTATTGTTATTTACCAACGAATCACAACTGATCCCCAAGTAAATCCACTACCAAAGGCTGCTAAAACAACTAAATCATCTTCCTTAATTTTTCCTTCTTCCCATGCTTCAGTTAAAGCTATAATAATAGAAGCTGCTGTAGTATTACCATAACGCATAATGTTATTGTACACCTTATCGTTAGATAATTCAAACTTCTTTTGAATAAATTGAGCTATTCTTAAGTTTGCTTGGTGAGGAATTAACATATCAATATCATCTTTCTGTAAACCATTTGCTGTTAATCCTTCTATAATAGCTTCAGAAAAACGAACAACGGCATGTTTAAATACAAACTGACCATTCATATGCGGGAAATAAGAAGCATCTTCAGGATCATTTGCTTCAATAATTTCTGGAACCCAACGATTTGTTGATGGTCCAATTAAAGCTAATTCTTTTGCATGCTTACCTTCAGAATGCAAATGAGAAGATAAAATACCTTTTCCTTTCTCTTCTGATCTAGATAAAACTGCTGCTCCTGCTCCATCTCCAAAAATTACAGTAACTCCTCTACCTCTTGTTGATTTCTCTAAACCTCCAGAATGATTTTCAGCACCAATAACAAGAATGTTTTTATACATACCTGTTTTAATAAACTGATCTGCTACAGATAAAGAGTAAATAAATCCAGAACATTGATTACGTACATCTAATGCACCAATTGTTGGCATATCTAACATGTCTTGAATTTGTACTCCACCGCCTGGGAAATACATATCTGGACTTAAGGTTGCAAAAATGATAAAATCGATATCATCTTTAGTTAACCCAGCTCTTTCAATAGCTATTCTAGCAGCTTTTGCTCCCATAACAGCTGTAGTATCTTCTGTTTTAGGGTCTATCCAACGACGTTCTTTAATTCCTGTTCGCTCTTGAATCCATTCATCACTTGTCTCCATCCATTGGGTTAAATCGTCATTAGTAACAACATTTTCAGGAACATAATATCCTAAACCCGTAATTTTTGAACTATACATATATAAAGTTATAATTTAGTTGTTTGCAAATTAAAAGCCCGTAAAAGTATGAATTTTATCATTTTTGTACAAAAATGATAAAAAACAAAATTAGTAAAATGCCATCATGTCAGTAGAATGATTATGAATTACACTTTATAAAAATTAAAAGCTATTGATTTACTTAATTTTTTTTACCTTTAAACTTCGCCTCAATTTTCAGATACTAACAAAACATAGTTAAAAAACTTTTATTAAACTACTTTAATGAACTACAAAAAAGCAATACAAATTATTTTTTTGATTTTAGCTGCTGAAATTATTTATGCATTGCCTTTTGTTCTGTTACGTATTTTTAGACCTACATTTTTAGATGCTTTTGAAATTACTAATAAAGATATTGGTATTTGTTACACACTCTATGGTGTTACTGCTATGATTTGTTATTTTTTCGGAGGACTTTTATCTGATAAGTTTCAATTGAAATACTTAATGAGTATTGCTTTATTTTTAACAAGCTTAGGTGGTTTCACTTGGGTATATTACCCATCTTTATCTACTTTATATTTGTTGTACATTTATTGGGGATTCACCACTATTTTCTTGTTTTGGTCGCCATTAGTAAAAGCAACTCGTTTATGGGGAGGGAAAAGCGATCAGGTTGTAGCAGCTTTAATCGGTACCATAGGAGTAGTAATATTATCTTCAATAACTGAAGAAAGTTATTCTAAACTTTTTTTGCAGGATGCAATGAATAAAGTTTACCTAATTACCTCAGCTCTAGTTATGTTAGTTGCTTTTTTAATGTTATTACTTCCAAGTTTTGGTGAGCATGCTAAAATTAAGACCAATAACAAACATCAATATAATATTTTAAAAGCTTTACGATATCCTGTTATATGGATATTAATGATAATAGTATTAACTTCATATATCGGTTTTAGAATTGCAGATATTTTTACTCAGTATGCGAGTGAAGTATATGGTTATAATTCTAGAGAATCAGCTGAGTTAGGTACCTTTATTTCTTATATAAGACCTGTAATTTGTGTGCTGGTTATTTTCTTTGCTAAAAATGCTAATCCTTCTAAATGGTTAATTATTGGGTTTTCAATTATGGCTTTAGGTAGTTTGCTTTTTGTTCTAAACATTAACATTCCTCATTTTACACTTATGTTGCCATTAGTAAGTTCCTTAATTGGAGTTTACACATTAAGAGTTTTATATTTTACAGTTTTAGAAGAAGCCAAAATTCCAATTACTATGACAGGTACAGTTGTTGGTATTTTATCTGTGGTTGGTTTCTCACCAGACGTTTTTTTAGGACCAATAGAAGGATATTATTTAGATGAAGTTGGAGGAACTTTAGCATATCAGTATTTATTTATTTTCTTCTTAGTAAGTTCTTTAATCGGTTTGTTTGCTTCTATCTTATTTAATAATTCTTTGAAGTCTAAAAATAAGTTACTGTCAACCTGACATTTTTTAAACCTTTGGTATTTTTTTTGACAAGCTTACCTTGAAAATTTAGAATAAAAAATCAAACACATATTATTATGAGTAAAGGAAGTATTAATGTATCGGTGGAAAATATTTTCCCGCTAATTAAAAAATTCTTGTATTCAGATCATGAAATTTTCTTACGTGAGTTAATTTCAAATGCTACAGATGCAACAACTAAACTAAAACATTTAATTTCTATTGGAGAAGCTAAAGTTGAATATGGTAATCCACAAATAGAAATTAAGATTGATAAAGAAAATAAAACGCTTCATATCATAGATCAAGGTTTAGGTATGACAGCGGAAGAAGTTGAAAAATACATCAATCAGATTGCTTTTTCTGGTGCTGAAGAGTTTTTAGAAAAGTATAAAGATTCTAATAATGAAACTGGTGTAATTGGTCACTTCGGATTAGGTTTCTACTCTGCATTTATGGTTGCAGATAAAGTTGAAATAATTACAAAGTCTTTTAAAGAAGAAGCTGCTGCTCATTGGACTTGTGATGGTTCTCCTGAATATACTTTAGAATCACATGATAAAACAGAAAGAGGAACTGAAATTATTCTTCATATTTCTGAAGATGAAAAAGATTTCTTAGAAGACTCTAAAATCTCTGGATTATTAACGAAATACAACCGTTTCAACCAAATTCCAATTAAATTCGGAACTAAGACTGAAACGTTACCATTACCTGAAGGTGCTGCTGAAGATGCTAAACCAGAAACAAAAGAAATTGATAACATCATCAACAATACAAATCCAGCTTGGACAAAAAAGCCTGCTGATTTAGAAGATGAAGATTATAAAAACTTCTACAGAGAATTGTATCCAATGCAGTTCGAAGAACCTTTATTCAATATTCATTTGAATGTTGATTATCCGTTTAACTTAACTGGTATTTTATATTTCCCTCGTTTATCTCAAAACATGGATATTCAAAAGGATAAAATTCAGTTATACCAAAACCAAGTATTTGTAACAGATAATGTGGAAGGAATTGTTCCTGATTTCTTACAAATGCTAAAAGGAGTTATTGATTCTCCGGATATTCCATTAAACGTTTCTCGTTCATATTTACAAGCAGATGGAGCTGTAAAGAAAATTTCTGGTTACATTACTAAAAAAGTAGCGGATAAACTTTCTTCTTTATTCAAAAAAGATCGTGAAGATTTCGAACAAAAATGGAACGATATTAAGGTAATTATTGAGTATGGTATGTTATCTGAAGATAAATTCTTCGATAAAGCTAAGAAGTTTGCCTTATACCCTACTGTAAATGATATTTTCTTTACTTACGAAGAGTTAGTTGAGAAAACTAAAGATTCTCAAACGGATAAAGATGGAAATCATATCATTTTATACGCAGCAAATAAAGATGCTCAGCACAGTTACATTGAAGACGCTAAAGCAAAAGGATATGAAGTTCTATTATTAGACTCTCCAATTGTTTCGCATTTAATGCAAAAATTAGAAACGTCTTCTGGCGATGGTAAATTACAATTTAAGCGTGTAGATGCAGATCATGTAGATAATTTAATTAAGAAAGATGATACTGTAATTTCTAAACTTTCAGATGAAGAAAAAGAGAAATTAAAACCAGTTATAGAAGGTGCTGTAAACAATACTAGTTATACTGTTCAGTTAGAAGCTATGGATTCTACTGCTTCTCCATTCTTGATTACTGTTCCAGAATTTATGCGTAGAATGAAAGAAATGAGTGCGACTGGTGGCGGAATGATGGGAATGGGTAACATGCCAGAAATGTATAACCTTGTAGTAAATACAAATCATGAATTAGTATCTGATATTTTAAATTCTGACGAATCAAAACAAAAAGAATTAATTTCTCAAGCTTTTGATTTAGCTAAGTTATCTCAGAACTTATTACACGGTGAAGAATTAACAAACTTTATTAAACGTTCTTATAGTTTAATTAAATAAGGTTAAAACTTTTATAAAACTATAAAAATCTCTTTGTGAATAACGAAGAGATTTTTTTATTGCTTTATACTTTTTATAAAAAGTATATCCTTTACCACAAACAAGAACTTTAATATTCAGTTAATTGATTACTTTTGCGGCTTTTAAAATTAATCCCATTCAATGAAAAAAATTTACACTTTATTACTTTTATTGAGCATTACTTTTTCCATTAATGCACAAATTGTAAACATTCCAGATGCAAATTTTAAAAATGCTCTATTAAATTATCAAACTACTATTGATACTAATGGTGATGGAGAAATACAAGTTTCTGAGGCAGAAAATATTACAAGTCTGTCTTTTAATTCAAGTGATATTACTGATTTAACTGGAATAGAAGCATTTGTAAATATTAGAGATCTAGTTTGTAGTGGTACTGATTTAATTAGTTTAGACTTAAAAAGTAATATTAATTTGGTTCGTTTAGAAATTTCACGAAACAAAAAATTAGTAGCACTGAATATATATGAAAATACTAAATTAAAATATTTAACTTGTTTTGCAGTTGGATTAACTGAATTAGATCTTACCAATAAACCAGAATTAATTACTTTAGATTGTAGAAATACTTTTATTAAATCATTGGATCTTTCTAAAAATAATAACCTTACAAGATTACAATGTAAAGATAATTCTTTCCTAACAAGTTTAAATATTTCTAATGGAAATAATATCAATCTGACTTCATTAGATCTTCGTTCTACTCCCTTGATTTGTGTTCAAGTTGATAATGTAGAATTTGCTGAGAATAATATTAATTGGATAAAAAAAGCTACTACTAGCTATAGTACGGACTGTAGTACTTTTCAAGCACCTGTAGTAAACATACCAGATGCTAATTTTAAAAATGCCTTATTGAATCATAATCCTAAAATTGACCTAAACGAAGATGGTGAGATTCAATTAGCAGAAGCTGAATTTACTAAACAAATAAACGCTAGTGAAAAGGAAATAAACTCCTTAATTGGTATTGAATATTTCACTGAAATAACATCTCTCGGGTTGTTTAAAAATAATCTAACTTCTATAGATTTATCTAAAAACAATAAATTAGAGAGATTAAATTTATCAAGAAACAAACTTTCTAGTCTAGATGTTTCTAAAAATATATCCATAAGAGATTTATCTTGTGATGATAATCAAATTGAAAATTTAAATCTATCTAATTTAGTAGAGTTGCATGAGCTAGATGCTGCTAAAAATTTACTAACTAATATTAACCTAACAAATAATGTTAAATTATCTAGGTTATATATAGACCAAAATTCTATAGAAAATTTAAACTTAGTATCTAATACTGAATTAACTAGATTAAACATTTCTTCTAATCCTTTGAAAAATATTAATCTACAAAGCAATATTCTTTTAGAAATACTAACTTTAATTTCTACTGAGATAACAGAAATTGATATAACTAAAAATATCAATTTAACCAATATAGACTTGTCTGCTAATAAACTTAAAGACTTGAATTTAACCGCTAACAAAAAATTAGAAATTTTAACTACTAATAATATAGAGCTTAAAAACATCGATCTTTCTCAAAATCCTAACTTAATAATTTTCAGATCAAGATTTAGTTCTTTAGAAAGTCTAAATATAGCTAATGCCAATAATACTAATATTGTAGATTTTGATACATCAGGTACTTCTACTTTGAGCTGTGTAACTGTAGACAATGTTCCTTACAGTCAAACTAACTGGACAAAAATTGATGATAATACTAACTTTAGTGAAGATTGTTCTTCTGTAAACAAACTAAATATTATATCCAATAATGGTACTATTACTACCAATCCTGATTATACGAATGGTTTATTTACAAAAAATACTTCTGTTATTTTAACAGCAATGCCAAATGCTGGATATCAATTTGATGGTTGGTCTGGTGATGCTACTGGAAATACAAATCCATTAACAATTACAATGAATGCGGATAAAACTATAACAGCTATTTTCAGTAAAATTCAACATACCTTAACTACAAATGCAACAAATGGAACTATTACTAGAAATCCTGTAACTCCAACTTCTGGAACTTACGATTTTGGAACTGATGTAGAATTAACAGCAACACCAAATGCTGGATATCAATTTGATGGTTGGTCAAGTGATGCTTCAGGAAACACAAATCCATTAACTATTACAATGGATGCGGATAAAACTGTAACAGCTCTTTTCAGTAAGAAATTTAATTTAGACATTGAAGTCTTTGCTACTGGTTTTATTTCATTAGAAGGAATTGGAATTAACTCTAATAATGAAGTATTTGTTTCTGAATATAATTCAGGGAAAATTTTTAAAATTGACACTAATGGAAATAGTACAGAATTCGCATCATCTGATTTTAGACTTAATGATATTTCCTTTAACAAAAACAATCAGTTATTCGTTTCCCAAGGTTTTATAGATGATATTTTAATATCTGATACAGCAGGTAATCTTTCTGAATATGTAGATGCCTTTAATAAAAAACCTAATGGACTAACTTTTTATGATAATGCTTTATACTACACTTCTGATTTGGGAGATGTGTATAAAGTTGATAGTAATAAAAGTGTAACAGTTTTTTGCTAACGGCTTCTTTGCTGTTGCAGGTATCGATTTTGATTCTAATGGAAATGCATATATTGCTGACAGAAGTGATAAAAAACTTTTTAAAGTAACTCAAAGCGGAAATAAAACAGAAATTACAAGAGGCAGTAAAATTATTTATGGTGTAGCTGTTGTTAATGATATTGTATATTTCACTTCAGGAAATAAAATAATTAAATACAATCCTTCAGATAATACTTCTGAAGATTATGTTACTACTGATTTAAATGAACCAAGGCACTTAGAAGTAGATCTTCTAGGAAATATGTATATCGTAAATAGAGGTGATGGAACCATAGTTAAAGTTTTCGATGAAAATTTAAAATCTACTACAGCTAGTATTAACGATGAAGAATTTAATAATCAAATAGTACTGTATCCAAATCCAGTTACAGATTACCTAACGATTAGAACTAAAGACTTTTCAGATATACAAAAAGTTACTATAGTTAACTCAATAGGTAAAGAAATTATAACTACGAAAAAAACTAATGATATAGATGTTACGACATTGGCTAAAGGTCTTTATTTAATAAAGATAAAAGCAACTAACAATAGAGTAGCAATTAAAAAGTTCATAAAAGAATAAAGATCATTTTTTTATCTTTTATCCCTTTGTTTATAATAGTAAAGAAAGGGATTTTTAATTTCTAAACTTTTATTATCTCTAAAACTCAACACTTCATTATAAAGAATAATCATAATGAAGTTTTTTTGTAACATTGCGACCTAGACCAATACTAATCTATAAAAACTATGAAAAGTAATTACACTAGTATCAAGTTTAAACAATGGTTAGATAAACTCCAACAAGAAAGTTGGCAATTGGAATTATTAATTTCTGGTTTTGCTGTATTAGGTTTATTCAATGCTTTTTTTCCGCTTAGGAAAAGATTTAGAGAAGCTGGTGCAGTAGATAGTCCTTATGAATTTTTCTACTTCGTATTATTAATATTCAGCTCTATACTTATTTTAAACCTTATTATTCATGTAATCTTAAGAGGTATTTGGATTGGAGCTATTGGTTTACGATATATTTCTGGAGAAATAGATTACGACAAGCTAAACTACAGTAAAAAATTCACCAACTATTTAGAAAAAAAAGTAGGTCCGTACGACAAATATGTTTCTAACTTAGAAGATTTATGCAGTATAATTTTTGCTTTAACATTTATAGTACTTTTCTATTTTTTAGCCTTCTTCATATGTATAATTATCCCTGGAATAGTTATTGGTTTTTTATTTAGTCCGACTAGTGAACCAACATATACCCAAGAAGTAATTGGTGGTAGTATAATATTTACAATAATAACAGGTGGACTTATTGTTTTCATTGATTTTATAACTCAAGGTGGTTTAAAAAAGAAAAAGTGGACTTCAACTTTATATTTTCCAATTTATAGATTCTTTAGTATTATAACTTTATCTTTTTTATATAGACATTTAGTTTATAATTTTTTAGATAATAAATTCGGAAAACGTATCTTATTTTTCTTAATTCCAGCTTATTTACTAATAATTACTGTAAGTACTATTGAAAATACTCAATCTAATTTTTTTGATAATTACACTCGATCTAATACAAATTACGCATACAAAAACAACTATCTTAATTTACTGGAAAGCGATGATTTTGTAAGAGATGTTGCCATACAATCTAGAATTGTAAATGATACTTACTTAAAAGTATTTATTGTGTACAATAGTAGAATTGAAAATATTATTCTAAAAAAGAATAAAACTTTAGTTCCTGAAAAAGATTCTCGAGGAATGAAAAGTAAGATAATAACTATTCGAAGAGCAAAAAGCAAGGAAGATTTAAATTCTTTACAATCAGAATATTTAAATACTTTCAAAAAAGTATATAATCTGATGATTGATGACACAAAAATTGAAACTGATTTTATTGCTACTAAAGTGAACGATTTATTAGGCTTTGAAACCATTCTTCCGTTAAAAAATATATCAGAAGGAAAACACAATTTGAGAGTTACAAGAATTAACTTTTCTAAAAAAGATGAATCTGAGATTACTGAAAGTATAATTGAGATTCCTTTTTGGTATTATAAAAACTAAATAATGAAATTATAGTTTCTTATTCTGTTTATGTTGATTAACTAAATTTATCAATTCCTTTTATAACTCTAAATTTTATTCACTCAATAAAAAGTATAGTTTATTACATAAAAAAGACAGTTCACTCAATTTAACTTATTATTATACTAATCTTTCGTTAAATTCGTTTTTAATAAAAAACTAAAAAATATTTGCTAACTGAAGTAGAACAATCTGTATAAAAATTACCAAAAAAATTGCTTATTCTTTATTTGAAATGAAAATCTATGTATGTGCTTTTTATAAGCCATGGTTCTTATTATTTAGATAATTCTTCTTATTAATTATTTTAAAAATGCCTATGGATATTTCAGCTATTATTATTGATAGTAAGAATTCAGATAGAGTTAAAATTCAGACTTTAATAAACAATCATTCATCAATAAATATTGTTGGAAGTTTTGCTAATGGAACTGAAGCTATTAAAGAAATTAATCTATTAGAACCTGATATTGTTTTTCTTGAAACTACTTTAAAAGATATTTCTGGTTTTGATGTTATTGATCACACTTTACTATCAAAAAAACCTATTTTCATTTTTATTACTGAACATAATGAATTTGCATATAAAGCTTTCGATTATTTAGCTTTCGATTATATCTTAAAACCTTATAAAGATGATCGATTTTTAAGATGTTTATATAAAGTTTTAGATTACAAGAGAAGAGAAAAACTTTTAAGTGTAAATATGAAAAATATTATGTCTGTTATTGAAAAGAAAAAAAGTATTACTAACGGTAAAATATCTGTAAAATCGGGGAATAAAATCTTTTTAATTACTATTAATTCTATTAAATATATAATAGCATCTGGTTATTACATAGAAATATATACAGACGATAAGAAAAAATATCTTCTTCGCGAATCTTTATCAAGTATTATCAGACGATTAGACTCTAGCGCTTTTGTGAGAATTCACAGATCTACCATAATTAATTCTAATTATATTGAAGAAATCATCTCTTCAAATTACGGAGAAATGGATGTAAAAATGACAGATAGTAAAGCGGTTTTTAGAGTAAGCAAAAGCTATAAAAAAGTATTTCAAGGATCTATGAATATATAATCAAAAAGAGAAGCTTAAAAGCTTCTCTTTTAAGTTTAATGTAAACAAGTTAAACCTTGTAAATGTTCTTCTAGAAATGCATTGACACAAACACCAGAACAACATAAAGAGACATCATAATCTTGATTAGTGCAATCTCCATGTTGTTTACATTCGTGACCATAGAAATGGCGTAAACCTCCTTTTATCTCTTTCTGAGATTCCTTACTTATTAATTTTCCTAAAGTTAATATTGATTTTTTCATATTAATTTGTTTTAAAAATATGTTGTTTCTATAATTGGCTCTCCTCCATCATTTTGACATTGTTTCACATAAGCATCTACTTTATTTTGAAAAGTAGAAGCTCCTACAAAATACTTTTGGCCATCATGACATTTACACCATACCCATTTAGCTACGCCTCCTGATCCTATTTCTAATTTTCCTCCTTTTATTTGTTGTTGACTTTCTTTGCTTAGTGCTTTTCCTAAGTTTAATATTGATTTTTTCATTTTTATAATCTTTAGTTTAAAATGAGAACCTCACTTATTTTAAAGACACGAGGTTATTAATGTCTTTTTTCGCGAAAAATAATGTTGGGAATGTCTTGCAATAATTTCCTTTTCAATTCAAAGAAAAATCAACTATTTAAGGTTTACAAAAAGTACGTGCATAGTTTTATAAATTTAGGTAAGTTAAATCTCTTAATCTCAGTAAATACAATAGCTCTATCGCTATATTTGGTGAAACCTATATTTATAAATTTAGGTGAATCTTTATTTTTTCAGGTTTTTATATTTCAAAATTTGAGTATTTTACGCCTAATTAACCTTAAAAATTTCTATGAAAAACTTCGTTCTAACGATTGTATTAGTTCTTACATATAATTTAGGATTTACTCAAACTTCTTCTGTATCATTCGAATCACTAACAGGAAAATCTTTACATGAATTAATTCATACTTATAAACTAAGAATTCTTGCTAGAGACAATTTTTATGTTCAAAATGAATTACAAGAACTTTGGAAAAAAATTGATAAAACAAACAATCAATCTTTAAAAAATGACTTTCATTTTTTAAAAACGATTATTGTTATGAAAAGTTTGAGTTTTGAGGATAATTTAAAAAATGTAAACGCATATAAAAGCTACATAACATCTACAAACTATATAATTAATTATCCGTACCTAGCCAAGTTAGAACTACTAGAAGCTTTTTGTCATTTTTATAAAGGTAACTGGAAAAAGGCTTTAACAAAATTTGAAATTAGTAGTATTCTAGCAAAAGAGGAAAACGATTTAATTATCGAAGCTAAAGCTCAACTTTATGCAGATTATGTTTTATGTTATACACTTTATGAGTCTTTGGGACTCAAAAGAATTAAAGAGTTATATGATCGACTTTGTACTACAAATATTCCTTATACAATTGAGAAGGATATCAACTTAATACAAATAGAAATTACAGAACTAATTTTTAGATTTTATAAACACAATAAAGAATTTGAATTAGACACTTTAACTGAATATCAAACATTACATAAAAAACATATAAAAAAAAGTAAAAATAAACTAGCTTATGTAAAAATGTACTTAATGGAAGCTTACATTGCTGGAAGAAATAAAAAGTTTGAAAAATCGAAAATATATCTAGATAGTGCAAGACAACAACCTTTAGATTTTTATAACAAAGGTATAGAAGCAGATATACTCTATCTATTGGGTGACTATAATGGTTCTATAAAAATTTTAGAAAGTTTCAGTTATTTTAAAACTAATCAAAAAGTTAATCCTTGGACCAAATCTGAATTAAATCTATTAGCTAATGCTTATGGTGAAGTTGGAAATTATAAAACTTCTAACAAATATTATAAAGATCATATCGAAGCTTCTAATCAATTAAATACTATAACAGATTCTATTTCGAGCCATATTTCTAAACGTGAAAATGAAAAATTTCAAATTGAATTTGAAAAACAAAATGAAACTAAAACAAGTTATAGAAATACAACTAAAATTATTTATCAGATAATCTTCTCTTTGCTTTGTCTTATTATAGCCATCTCTTTCCTTTTCAAAAGGAAAAAAAATAACGTATTACATAAAAAAGTAACCAATCATAAAAAAAGTTCTATACTAAAAAAAGAAACTATGATTGAAATTATTGGAAATTTAGAACTTCTAGAAAAAGAAAACTTTTATTTGAGTTTAAACTGCAATGCTTACAATACTGCTAAAAAAATAAACACAAACACAACTTATTTATCTAAAGCAATAAACGCTCATCATAAAAAAAGTTTTAATGACTATATCAATACTTTAAGGATTGAATATATTCTTGAAAAACTTTCTCAAGATAAGCGTTATAAATCATATAGTATAGAAAGCTTAACTAAAGAATTAGGTTATAAAAGTTCTGATTCTTTTAGAAAAGCTTTTAAAAAACATACTGGAAGTTTACCTTCGGAGTATTTAAAAACTTTAAACTAATATTTTATTTTTTCGAACTTGTTTTTAAAACTTTAGCTACTTCTAAAGGGCGATCTGTTGCTATAATATTGGCTCCATTTTTAATGTAGGTTAAATATACTTCATCGTTACCTTTAGCTATAGCACTTTTATCTAAATTCCCTAATGTCCCTAAAATTGTTTTAATTCCTTTTTCTCTTAAACGATTGTAATGAGAAAGATCTGGCTGTCTTGTTCCTACAAAACCTAATAGTTTATCTGCTGGTAAATTTGCTTTTTCTATTTGTTCTAAAGCTCCTTTATCTCTTGCTGAAACAGAAATCATTACTTCTTTATTTAAATCGTGAACTAATTTTGCATCTTGAATTCTATAAGTAATAATAGCCGCATAATCAGTCGCATTATGTTTTTCAACCATTTCTAAAACTTTAGCAAAAGGAACACCTCTTTTAATATCTAGTGTAAATAATACTTTGCCTTTACCCCACTCTAAAACTTTATCTAATGTTGGTATTTTAAATTCAGTTTTTTTATCTTCATTATCTACTAATTTCAATTCTTGTAAATCTTTAAAATAGGCTTCTTTAATAGGTCCTTCACCAGTAGTAGTTCGATCCAAATTTCTATCATGCATTAATACAAGTACACTATCTTTACTCATTGCCACATCGCACTCAATTACAGTAGATGTATGATGAACTATATTGGCAAAAGTTTCAATAGAATTTTCAGGAAAACCAGGATATGGCCCTCCTCTATGCGCACTAATTAAAGGAACAGGATTTTTTTTCCACTCCTTAAAAGAAGTGACTAATTCAATATTTTTATTCGTTGAATTAATTTGACTTTGAGCTATTTCTTTTTCTACTTTTTTTACTTCATTAGTACGACAAGTAATGAATAAAGAAAATGCTAATAATGATGCGAATCCTATTTTAAAAAACCTCATATCTTCAATAAATTTGGGCGACGAAATTACTATTAAAAATTATATCTACAGTATTTGTAATATTATATTAATATAAATTAACATGAAATTATAAATCCAAACTGAAGTTATTTTATTTCAATTGTAACCCTAATTTCGGTATTG
>ERZ1740052.53-NODE-53-length-42045-cov-6.646392_pt1 | contig 42045 bp, 42 predicted proteins | sample MGYA00581750_ERZ1740052 | MGnify/ENA primary metagenome ERZ1740052 (study PRJEB43018, sample SAMN04849743) | marine metagenome | isolation source: floating plastic debris | place: Pacific Ocean | collected 2008-08-30 | study: EMG produced TPA metagenomics assembly...
TAATGCGTCACGGTCAAGAAGATGAAGATGCCGTGAATCGAACATTATTGGAATTCGCTAAAAAACATGAGGTTAAACTTGTAGCGACTAATAACACTTATTATTTAGGAAAAGAAGAAGCGAATGCTCATGATATTTTATTGTGTGTAAAAGACGGAGAAAAACAAGCTACTCCAAAAGGTAGAGGTAGAGGTTATCGTTACGGTTTACCTAACGATGAGTATTATTTCAAATCTACTGAAGAAATGAAAAAGCTTTTTGCTGATATTCCTGAAGCAATTAGTAACATTCAAGAAATTGTAGATAAAGTAGAAGCATTCACCTTAGCACGTGATGTATTATTACCAGCCTTCGAAATTGGTGAAGAATTTCAAGATGCACAAGATGAAGTGGATGGAGGTAAACGAGGAGAAAATAATTATCTACGCCATTTAACTTACGAAGGAGCTAAGATTCGTTATGGTGAACTTACAGAAAAGATTACAGAGAGATTAGATTTTGAGTTAGATGTAATTGCAAAAACAGGGTATCCTGGATATTTCTTAATTGTAGAAGATTTTATTCGCGCAGCTCGTGAAATGGGAGTTTCTGTAGGTCCAGGTCGTGGATCTGCTGCTGGTTCGGTAGTTGCATATTGTTTATGGATTACCAATATCGATCCGATTAAGTATGATTTACTTTTTGAGCGTTTCTTAAACCCTGAACGTGTATCCATGCCCGATATCGATATTGACTTTGATGATGAAGGTCGTGGTCGTGTAATGGATTATGTAATCGAAAAATATGGAGCTAATCAGGTAGCACAAATTATTACTTATGGTACCATGGCAGCGAAATCTTCGTTACGTGATACAGCCAGAGTATTAGATTTACCATTATTTGAAGCGGATAGAATTGCAAAACTTGTTCCTGGAATTAAGCTGAAAAATATCTTCGGTGAAGATGAAAAGAGTAAAGGAAAAGTAGCAGGTTTACGTGCGGAAGAAAAAGATAACGTAAACGAATTAAGATCTATAGCGCAAGGGGCAGGATTAGAAGCCAATACAATTAATCAAGCAGTTGTATTAGAGGGTTCGGTTCGTAATACAGGTATACATGCCTGTGGGGTAATTATTACTCCAGATGATATCACGAAATTCGTTCCAGTATCCTTAGCTAAAGATTCTGATATGTATGTAACACAGTTCGATAACTCGGTTGTGGAAAGTGCAGGATTACTAAAAATGGATTTCTTAGGGTTAAAAACATTAACCCTAATTAAAGATACAGTTAAGATTGTAAAAGCACGTCATGGAGTAGAACTCGATCCAGAGAATTTTCCTATTGATGACGAAGAAACATATGCGTTATTCCAAAGAGGAGAAACCGTTGGTATTTTCCAGTACGAATCTCCTGGAATGCAAAAATATATGCGTGAATTAAAGCCTACAGTATTTGCCGATCTTATTGCCATGAACGCATTATATCGTCCAGGTCCGTTAGAATATATTCCTTCTTTTATTCGAAGAAAACATGGAGACGAAGAAATCGAATATGACCTTCCTGCAATGGAAGAATATTTAGCAGAGACTTACGGAATTACGGTATATCAGGAGCAAGTAATGCTACTGTCGCAAAAACTAGCAGATTTTACCAAAGGTGAGGCCGATGTATTACGTAAGGCAATGGGTAAAAAGCAGGCGGCAGTTCTAGCAAAAATGAAACCGAAGTTTGTAGATCAGGCAAAAGCAAATGGACATGATGAAAAAGCTTTAGAGAAGATTTGGAAAGACTGGGAAGCATTTGCATCGTATGCCTTTAACAAATCACACTCTACATGTTATGCTTGGATTGCCTATCAAACTGCTTACTTAAAAGCGCACTATCCTGCAGAATATATGGCAGCGGTACTTTCCAACAACATGAATGATATTAAAACCGTATCGTTCTTTATGGAAGAGTGTAAGCGTATGGGATTAGAAGTATTGGGTCCAGATGTAAATGAATCTTATTCTAAATTCTCTGTAAATAATCAAGGAGCAGTTCGTTTTGGAATGGCAGCAATTAAAGGAGTAGGGGCTTCTGCGGTAAAAGCAATTATCGATGAACGAAAAGAAAACGGAAATTATAATTCAATCTTCGATGTTGCCAAACGTGTTGATTTACGGGTAGCAAATAAAAAAGCGTTCGAAGGATTAGTATTAGCTGGAGGATTCGATTCTTTTACAAATGCACACAGAGCACAATATTATGTTAGAGATGAAAAGGAACAAACGTTTTTAGAAAAAGCGATCCGTTTCGGAAATAAATATCAAGAAAATCAGAATTCTTCTCAGGTATCTTTATTCGGAGAAGCAAGTGAAGTAGATTTACCAGAGCCAATTATTCCTGAATGTGATACTTGGGGAACAATGGAGTTGCTTGCTAAAGAAAAAGAAGTCGTAGGAATGTATATTTCTGCACATCCATTAGATGATTTTAAAAACGAATTAAAGTTCTGTAATGGTAATGTGAGTTACTTTAAAGACTTAGCGAAATACGAAGGTATGGCGATAACCTTTGGAGGTATTCTTACAGATGTTCAACACCGTGTTTCTAAAGCAGGAAAAGGATGGGCTTCGTTTATTGTTGAAGATTATAACGATAGTTTTGAGTTTAGAATCTTTGGAGAAGAATATCTACGTTTCAAACATTTTTTAGTGCCAAACTCATTCTTATATGTAAAGACTATGGTAAAACCAGGTTGGGTGAATAAAGAAGGGGTAAAAGGAGATCCTAGAGTCGGATTTACAGAATTCTTACTCTTACACGATATTATGGAAAAGATGTGTAAGAAGTTAACTATAAAGCTTGCATTGAAAGATGTTAAAGAAGATTTTATAAAAGATTTCCAGCATCTATGTGTATTGAATTCTGGTTCACATTCTTTACGTTTTGTAATTTATGATGTAGAAGAAAAATTAGAAATAGATATACCTAGTAGAACTACAAAGATTAACATTACTAGTGAGTTTTTAGCAAAACTTGATGAAGAGCATATCAATTATAAGTTGAATTAGTTTTTTTTAATGAAAAAGTTAAAAATTCTAATATTAATAATTCCTATTCTTCTTTTTAGTCAAGAAAAGATAAAGAAACTTGATGAAGAGACTAGAAATAGTGTTATTCAAAAGGGAAGACAAGCCTATTTTAGTAAGGATACAGTTTTGTTAAAAGAAAAAACAGAACTGTTAAAAACATATTATCTTAAGTATAATGATTCTCTTTCTCTAGCGAAGTATTACCATTTTAAAGCCTTAAAAACAAAATTAGAATTCAAACAAGATAGTACTTATTATTACTATGTAAAGTCTAAAGATATTTCTAAGTTAATTAAAGATTCTTTAGCTGTAGGAAGAAGGTTATTAAGCATTGGTAACCTACAAAGAAGAGTTAAAGATTTTATAGCTAGTGAATTAGCTTTAAGAGAGGCTATTCTTTATTTAAAACCCATAAAATCCTATAAATATTTATCATCTGTTTATAATGGTTTAGGGAATGCTTACAGAGAGTTAAATCAATTTGATAAATCTCGTTATTTTCATTTTAAATCAATGAGAACTAATCAACTGTATGAAGATTATATTTGGAAAACTACAAGTAATTTACATATATACAATAATGTCGCTCTTACATATCAGCGGCAAGATCTCAACAAAGAAGCTATAAAATATTTAGAAGAAGGCTTAGCTATTTATAATGAACTAAGCGACAGTATTAAGTATCGTTTTTCAGCTAATTATGCGTTATTACTAGAGAATTTAGCTTGTAGTAATTTTTTTATAGGAAATTATAAAAATGTCATTAATCAATACTACGAGGTAGTTGAAATAAATAAGAAAAATGGAGAGCTACAATTCTTAACAACCAATTATATTAATATTTCTGATTATTACAAAAAGTTTAATGATCTAAAAAAAGCTAAACAAAATGCAGAAAAAGCATTGTATTATGCTAAAATTTCTCAAAACAATAAAAGACATTTAGAAGCTCTTTTTTCATTATCAGAATTAACAAAAGGAGAAGAATCTAAAAAATATTTATACGAATACATTAAACTTAATGCAAGTTTATTAGCAAAAGAAAGAAGAATAACAAATCAATTTGCACAAATTAAGTTTGATAGGGAAACAAAAGAAAAAGAAAACAAACAACTTAAGTTTGATATAGAAAAAAAACAGATTGAAATAGAAAAAATAAGACAAAGAAATATAATTATAGTTTTACTTTCTATTATTAGTTTGTTAGGATTAGTTTTTAGTCTGATACTGTTTAGAATCAAGAAGAAAAAAATATTGTTAACAGAAGAATTAAAAAGAATCAAAATAAAAGAAGAAGAAAGAACTCGAATATCTAAAGAGTTGCACGATGGAATTTTAGGGAAACTTTTTGGAATCCGTTTAGGCTTAGGTTTTTTTGAAGTTAAAAAAGAAGAATCAAAAAAATTCGAGGATTTACTCTTTGAGTTACAGCATATAGAAAAAGATATAAGAGAAGTCTCTCATAAATTAACTATTGATGTTGAGGATGTAGATTTTTCTAATTTGATAAAAGACTTAATTAATAAGAAATCAGAAATAGGAAAGTTCAATTATATTTTTCAAGCTGATCCTAATGTAAATTGGAGTGAAGTTTCTAATGAAATAAAAATAAATATTCATAGAATAATCCATGAATTACTTAATAATATAATCAAACATGCTAGTGCAACTAAAGTTGATTTAAATATAAATCAAATAGAAAAAGAGTCATTAGAAATTATTGTAAAAGACAATGGAAAAGGTTTTGATGTGGATTCAGTGATTGATGGAATTGGAATTAGTAACTTGAAACTAAGAATTGATAATTTAAAAGGAGATTTACAAATTAATTCAAAGAAAGGAAAAGGAACTAAAACCCAAATTTTAATACCATTAAATTAGCAATCTGAAAAAGAAAAAGAAAAAAAAGAATATGAATTTATTAGAAGAAGATCAGACATTGAAACTTATGGCTAGTTTCAAACCTGCTGAAATAGAATTCTTAATCTATCCAAAACGAGATTTAAAAAAGTTATTAAAACTTACATTTTTTGATTTACTATTAAATCAAGTTCTAGTTTTAAAAAAGAAGTATCTACAAGCAGATAAAAAGGCTCCAGTTAGAGAACTTATAATAGTTGAAACAGGAAAAAACTTTTCTTCATATCAATGTAATCATGATTTTGAGAAGCTTTTTACTTATAGAATAGATCACGATAGTTATTATTTTATTATTCCATTTTTAAAAGAAGTATATCAAGATATTCCAACAGAAGGAAGTTACAGAAGAATGATGCGGAATAGTTTTTCTTCTTTAAGTTTATATAAGAGAGGTTTTTGGATTTCTTTATTTAATAGAACTGTTCATAATAAAAAAGGTTATAATACAAGAAATCTGATAAAAACTAAGCTAGAAGAAATAGATAATACTATTTTAGAACTCATAGAAAAAGAGCCTGATAAAGCAATTCAGGTTATAGAACAATTAAAAGGAAATATTTTTCTTTTAGAGAATTTTAATGCAGAGTTTTTTAAAAGCTTAAAATCAAAGTTTACTACAGAATCTAATATTTCATGTCAGGATTATTTTTTTGTTGAATATTTATTTGAAAGTTCTTTTGATTTATTATTAGAAATATTTGAAGAAGTTAATGATTATTTTGATATGAATTTTTTCATTCAAGTCGATTCAGAATTTGATCCAAGCGGTTTTATAGATTATTAGTTTAAATTAATAAATTATAATTTTCAACCTAGATCTAAACTGGTTTAAGGTTTTTATAATAAATGACTTGATAAGATTCCGAAACGAATTAGAAATAACGTCTACTATAAGTTTTCAATTTATATCATCCATATTGATTTTTTTGTCACTTCGAGTAAAATAAATCAAAGCATAGCGAAGGTTTATTTTTGTATCGAGAAGTAGTTGCAAAAAGGGTTCTCGATACTAATTTGCTCTCATTAATATTCGTCAAATTCACTCGAACTGACATTCATTATCCTTATCGATAATGAAGAATAATTAAATGTAAACTTTACCAACACAAGAATTGGTATTTGTTTTTAAAGCAATGTTAAGAATATTAAACCATAACTATTTTATAACGTCTAAAAAGAAAACATAAGATATGACTGCAAAATACATTGTTTACTTTTTAAGCCTATTCTTACTGTTGTCTTGTAGTGATGATGAAACAGTAACAGAAATTACTAATCCAGAAACTTCTTTAATTGAATTAAACTTTACAAATCCTCCTATAGATTTACAAGGAGCGCAAGCTTTATATGCTTCAGATATTGCTTACGACCAATATGATAAAACTAAGTTTGATGTTTTTTTACCAAGCACTACTACAAAAACAGGCTTAGTAGTATTTATTCATGGGGGAGGTTTTACAGGTGGAGATAAAGATTTTATTTATACCGACAATTATGCAAGTGAAGTCGTACGTCTTTTAAATAATAACATTGCTGTAGCCACAATTAATTATAGACTTTTAGAAGATGGAGATACAGAAGGTGTTTTAAAAAGTTTAAACGATTCTAAAAGAGCAATACAATACATGAGATATATTAGTAATGAACTAAATATTAATAAGGAAGATGTTGTGTTGTTTGGTTCTTCAGCAGGAGCTTCAACTGCATTGTGGTTAGCTACCAACGATGATTTAAAAGATATTAATAATGCGGATGCTGTATTACAAGAAAGCTCTAGAGTTAAAGGAATTGCTTTAAATGCAACACAATCTAGTTTAGATATTGAAGGTAGATGGATAGGAAATGTTTTTGCTGAATTCGGAACTACTTTAGAAGATATGAATCAGGAATTCGGAGAGCAAAGATTGTATAATTTTTATGGTGTAAATACTGAATCAGCATACAATACACCAGAAGTAGAAGCTTATCGTAAACAAGTTGATATGCTTTCTTTTATATCTTCAGATGATCCTGAGATCTGGGTTAAGAACACTGGAGGACATAATAACGTTCCAACAACAACAAGTAGTTTTAATCATCATCCATTCCACGCAAGAGAAATTAAAAAGTTTGCAGATGCTAATGGAGTGAAGAATGTAACTACTTATGGAAATCCGATATTGTTCAGTAGTGTTGGTGATGAAGATTTTGTTACTTTTTTAATTAGAAAAATAAATGAATAATTTTTATTGTTTATTTATTTGATTATTAGTTGAATATGTCCTCTGTAGAATAATCAAAGTAATTTTTTTGATTTTTAATAGTAACATTAAATTGTTTTAATGAACACTAGAGTAATTAAAAACATTTTAAAAATCATGAAAAAATACAACTTTAGAAAGTTATTATTAATCTTACCTATTTTAGGTTTATTCTTATTTCAAAATTGCACTAAAGAAGAAGAAATTATTGAAAATGAACCAGAATTAATAACACCAGATGTTAATTCTTTACAAACAGATTTAAAAGGCAGAGAATCGTTAAACAACAGGACTGAAATTGAGTTTAGTAGAAGTAATAATGTTAGAGGTTGGTCTTGGGATGGAGGTAGAGCTAGTTACCTTGTTGTAAAAGGAGGAAAAACATATTTATATTTAAGAAGTTTTTTTGGCTACACTTTTGGGCCTCATAGAGAAATTTTTATGAGTTCAAGTGATAATATGAGAAGTTGGAACTGGGACGGTCAAACAGCTAGTTATCATGTTGTGAAAGGAGGAAAAACATATCTTTATATTAGACCTTTTGATGGTTATAAGTTTGGACCTCATCGTGAAGTTGTTTTTAGCTCAAGTGATAATGTTAGAGGCTGGTTTTGGAGTAAGCCTAATGATCAGAAAGTAAGGGTATGTAGTTATTTAGTAGTAAAAAATGGAGGTACTTATACGTATACAAGACCTTATAATGGAGTTACTTTTGGAACTCATGAAGAAGAGTTTTTTAGTTATGGTGATAATATTAAAGGATGGTCGCCATTAGGTATTCCAAGATCAAATAATACAGTTAATGTTGAACCTTTGTTTAAAGTAAATTTACCTAGTTTCATTGTGTTTTATAATAGCCCAAGTGATAAATCTATTCTAATTTTAGAAAACTTTTCAAGATAATTTAGATAAGTTGCTAATAAAAAAGACTATCCAAATCGGATAGTCTTTTTTTGTTTAATAAAATTTTAGTACAAAAAATCTAATTTTTGAAATTGATAGTATCATAAATAATACAAATTATAAATAGTGTTTATCTCTTTTGTTTTACAATAATTTTGCTTCAGTAAAATAAAAACATTGTATTTTTGTTTAATATTTTTAAATATTCATGAAACAAAATAAAAACGGAGTTTGGGTTAGTTGGAATGAAAACTTAAAGTACAACTACAAATCTTTATACACGATTAAAACAGAAGAGGAATTACAGGAAGTTATTGCTAAAAGTGAAAAGATACGTTTTTTTGGAAGTAAGCAATCTTCTGCAGATATCGCGGCAGGAACAGAAACTTTAATAGATATAACTGCTTACAATAAGATATTAAGTTTTAATGATACTAATAAAACTATCACGGTACAATCTGGAGTATTATTAAAAGATTTATTAGAAGCGGTTGAAGCCAAAGGTTGGTGTATCCCATGTTTACCAGATATTAATACAGTAACTGTAGGTGGAGCTTTAGCTACAGGAACACATGGTACAAGCGGAAAATTATTAAGTGAATATGTTACGCAATGTAGATTAATATTAGCTGATGGTTCTGTAAAAGAAATTCACGAAGGAGAAGAATTAATGGATGCTGTTCGTGTTTCATTAGGAGTTTTAGGAGTGTTTTCTACGATAACTTTTTCTTGTGAAGAAATTTACACGCTTCATGTAAAAGAACATCCAGAAAGTGATTCAGAGTGGTTACCAAAAATTAAAGAACGTTTAAAACAACACGACTTTTTAAGAGTGTTATGGTTACCACATACAGATAAAGGTTACGTGATCACTGGAGATAAAATCAATCCAGATACAGAAGTAAAAGAAGACTTAGGTCCAGAATATTTAAAGCACAGAAGAAAAGCTTCTAAAATCTTATACAAATACACACATCTTTTTCCATGGTTTACAGCTGTGGCAAATAAACTGTTATATAGAGGTTTTTTCAGAGCGACAAAAGAGCATAAAGGATCGTTATATCAAGCAACAGTTACCAAATCTCGAGGCTCTACTTTAGAGTTAGCAGAATGGACAATCAGTTTAGATGTTTTTCCAAAGGTATTTGAAGAGTTAAAAAGAGAAATCAATAAATGGTCAAATAAATCGTTTATTCATATTCCTATGGATGTTCGTTTTGTATACAAAGACAAATCTTGGTTGAGTTATGCTTACGGACAAGATACTGTAACTATGGGATGTGTTTCTAGAAATGCAGCTACTGCAGATTCTTACGAGGCGTTTAGAAGCGTAGAAAGAATTTTCTTAAAATACGGAGGAAGACCACATTGGGGAAAACGATTTAAAGCAAAAGATTCCGAACTTTCTCAAGTGTATGAAAAATGGGATGATTTCAAAGTACTACGCAAATCATTTGATCCAACTAATAAATTTTTAAATCCGTATTTAACAGATTTATTTAACGAAAAAGAAGTTGAGCATGCCTACGCCTAAAGGAGTTTTATTTGATTTTGATGGAGTAGTGGTAGATAGTTTTGAAAGTCATTATTCAGCTTGGTCATCAGCGTTTAAAGAATTGTTTGATGAAGAAATAGCTCCATATCCGAAGAGTCATGTTGGTAAATCTCCAAGAAAAATAGCGAGATATTTTTGTGATCAGATTGGTAAAGGAGATCAGTTTGAAGATTTATTTTTTCTGAAGGATAAACATTTAGAATTGTATTTTAAAGTACCGAATTTATTACCAGGAGTTACTGAATTTACTGATTATTTATCTATAAATAAAGTGCCTTATGGTATCGCCAGTAATGCAACAAAATTATTCTTGAGACAATCGATAAAACATTTAGATTTAAATTTTCCTGTAGTTTTTGGAGTAGAAGATTATAAGAAACCAAAACCAGCACCAGAAGCTTATATAACTTTAGCCAAAGCTTTAGAGTTTACTGAAGAAGAATTTAAAGATTTGTGGGTTTTTGAAGATAGTTTAACAGGAATCTCAGCAGCAAAATCTGCAGGAATGCAACCTATTGGAATACTATCTAAATATTCAGCAGAAGAAATGATAGCAGCAGGAAGTACTCAAGTTTTTCAAAATTTGAAAGAAGCTTTTGAAGCGTTGATCTAAATTATTATAGATATAAACATAAAGTAAAAGGAGCTTATATAGCTCCTTTTTCTGATTTTAAAGTTTTTTATTTCGTTAGTTCTCTAAATAAAGTCTCTAAATTTTTATTTTCTGAATTCAATTCTAAGATTTTTAATCCGTATTCTTGAGCAAAATCAAATAATTTCGGACGCATATCTTCCTCTGTTTCAAATGTAAGTGTCCAAGAATTATCGTAATTATTTTTAATCGTTGTAATATTAGCTAAACGTTGTAAAAATTGTTCTTCAATTTTATAATCGAATCCGACTTTAATGGTTTGCTTTTTATCTTCTTTTAAGTCAACTAACTTTTTGTCAATTACAATTTCTCCATTATTAATAATAATAACACGATCGCATACAGCTTCTACTTCTTGCATAATATGCGTAGAAAGTAATACGGTTTTATCTTTACCTAATTCTTTAATTAAGGCTCTAATTTCGATTAATTGATTCGGATCTAAACCTGTAGTTGGTTCATCTAAAATCAATACAGACGGATTATGTAAAATGGCAGCAGCTAATCCCACACGTTGACGATAACCTTTAGATAATTGACCTACTTTCTTATGTGATTCTTTATCTAATCCAACTTTTGTAATACAATCAGGAATAGTATCTTTTGAAATGTTGTGAATATCAGCATGAAACTGTAAATATTCTTTTACATACATATCCAAATACAACGGATTGTGTTCTGGTAAATAACCTACTTTTTTTTGAGCTTCAATAGAATTTTTAATTACATCAATATCGTCAACCAAAACAGTTCCTTCATCTGGTTGTAAAAAACCAGTTAATACTTTCATAGTGGTAGATTTTCCAGCCCCATTCGGACCTAAAAATCCAACAATCTCTCCTTTTTTTGCTGCAAATGAAATATTGTTTACTGCTTTTTGAGTACCGTATGTTTTCGTTATTGATGAAAGTTGAATTGACATAATTAACATTTTAATTGAATTTTAATAGCTTTCAACTCTGAAGAGTTTAATGTAATATCTTCAAAAAAAGTAAAGCCTAATTTTTTATAGAAACCTACTGGAGATTTATATAAAGTACCGTCTGTTTTTTTATAATCATTATTGGTAACTACCCATCTATTTAAAATTGAATACTTCTGTTTAACCATAGAAATCAGTTTACTCCCAATTCCTTTTCCTTGAGATTTCTGACTAAGAATCATTAAGAACCAACGTTCTTTTTCTCGTTCGAAATCAGCAAACCAGCCAATAATGGTATTGTTATCTTTAATTAGAATATGATTAGCTTTATCTAGAGTGCTTAAATAATTATTAAATTCATTTATAGAATTATATTGAATACAGCTAGGATATTCAGCATTCCATAATTCTCTTAAAGATTGTATTTCGTTGTATTGTAAAGTGGTAACTTCTATAAATTCCATTACTTTCTTTCGTAAGAAACGAAACTATAATCGTATTTATTTTTTTCGTCTGCTTTAAAATCTTCACGAGAAACTTCTTTCCAAATAGAAGTGTCTATTTCAGGGAAATAAACATCTGCTTCAAATGTTTCATGAACTATGGTGATATCTAAGCGATCAGCTAATTTTTTCTGTAAAGTCTGTTCGTAAATTTGAGCCCCACCAATAATAAAAGCGTCTTTACCTTCAGTTAGTTCAATAGCTTTTTCAATACTATCAGCAATTAAACAACCGTCTTTAAAATAATCGTTGTTTCTAGTAATAATTACACTAGTTCTATTAGGAAGAGGTTTTCCAATGCTTTCAAATGTATTTCTACCCATTAAAATATGATGGCCAGAAGTAACTTTTTTAAAACGTTTTAAATCGGCAGGTAAATGCCAAATTAAATCGTTGTCTTTTCCTAATTCGTTGTTTTGGCCAATGGCCGCAATTATGGTGATCATAAATGTATAAAGGGTTTACATGTTTTTAACCCATTCTTTAATATAACCAACTAAATCTCTTTTGTCGGTTACATCATTATCTTTTGTATTTGAGTGTATGTTTTGAATGATGGTTTTAATAGCTAATAATACATTTTCATCATCAATTTCTGCCACTATATCGTAAATGTCCTCTTTTATCGTATCGATTTCTGCTATCATTTTTAATAAAACTTAATAGGTTTAGGTTACTAATTTAATCAGATTTTAGAAATCTGAAAGCTTTACACAAATAAAAGAACGTTAAAAAACTAAACTGCTACAGTTCCTTTAATATGCGGATGAGGATTGTAATCTAGTAATTCGAAATCCTCAAATGTAAAGTCTTCTATATTTTTAATAGAAGGATTTAATTTCATTTTAGGTAATGGTCTTGGTTCTCTAGTTAATTGTAATTCTACTTGTTCTCTATGGTTATTATAAATATGAGCATCTCCAAAAGTGTGAATGAATTCTCCAGCTTCATAACCACAAACTTGTGCCATCATCATAGTGAATAAAGCATAACTAGCAATGTTAAAAGGTACACCTAGAAATATGTCCGCGCTTCTTTGATATAATTGACAAGAAAGTTTTCCGTCAGCAACATAAAATTGAAAGAATGCATGACATGGAGGTAAAGCTGCTTTACCATTAGCTACATTTTCTGAGAATGAAATTGATGTATCTGGCATAACACTAGGATTCCATGCAGAAACCAACATCCTTCTACTATTAGGATTCTTTTTTAAAGTATCTATAACTTCTTTAAGTTGATCTATCTCTTCACTATTCCAGTTGCGCCATTGATGTCCATAAACCGGGCCTAGATCTCCATTTTCATCTGCCCATTCATTCCAAATGCGTACTCCGTTTTCTTGTAAGTATTTTACATTCGTGTCTCCTTTTATAAACCATAATAATTCATAAATGATAGATTTAAGGTGAAGTTTTTTAGTTGTTACCATTGGAAAACCTTCATTTAAATCGAAACGCATCTGATATCCAAAAACACTTTTAGTTCCTGTTCCTGTTCTGTCTCCCTTTTCATTTCCGTTTTCTAAAACGTGTTTAACTAAATCTAAATATTGTTGCATCTATGTATATAAATTATTACAGCAAAAATAAAAAAGCACCAACATGTTTTGTTGATGCTTTAAAAATTGTTTTCAGCAAGTTATTAACCAATTTAAGAAAGGATTTTTGGTTGAGCTTTAATTTATTGTTTTTGTAAATTGTGTTCTCAGAATTTATTTTGAAAACTACAAATCTTACATATTTAAAGGGATGATAATATACTGAGAGGTTGCGTATAATAAATTAAATACTTGCTAAATAATATTGTTTATGCCCAAATACATTGTCCATTTCTCTGACAATATCCATAATCACAAAATTCGAAACCGTTAACCATTACACAGCATTGTCTGTTACCTTTACAATAAGGTCTGTACACCATTATTGCTCCGTTAATTTCGCTTAATTCTTGTTTAGATAACACTTTTAATCCTTTAAGGTTTTTTAAGTTTTTCATAATAAAAATGTTTAGGTAAACCTATAATTAGTTAAGGCATGAAATTATAGGCTCAAGGTTAATAAAATATTTGATTGAAATGAAAAGATTAGAATATATTATTAGTAGAACATACAACCGTAGATTGAACAACGACCTGGTTCACAAAATTCTGTTCCATTAATTATAAAGCAACATCTATTTGAACCTTTACAGTAAGTTCTTATTGATCCTTTGATTTGTTTAAGTTGTTCTTTGTTTAAAACTTGAACACCATTTAAATTTTTTAAGTTTTTCATTATTTATTTAATTTTTGGTTAATACTCAAAATCGATATTTACCTCAGTAATTAAATAGATATAAAGAAAAGGGGATAAGATAGATATTACACCAAAATAACTAGTTTAATCTTTAATCGATAAAATGATTAGTTGCGAATTATTATAAGTCTTAATAGAAAGTTTCTATAGGTAATAATTGAAATGGTTATATCATAGGTTTTGATTTAGTGTTTCTTTTTATTTATTTGATTAATATAGAGGTTGTTTGTAAATATAATAAAAAAAACTATTGTTTTTTGTTTTTTTTGAAGTCAAAGTGTTTTTATAATGAATTAAGTTTAAAAACTAGTCGAAAATAAATTTCTTGCCCCTTTCAATCCACATTTTTGATATTTATGATATGCTCTAGCTGCACTTTCTCTGATATCTTTTTTTGAAGAAGTTTTATTTAACCAAGTATTTAATGCTGCTTCTAAAGTATAAGCTTCAGGAGCCATTAAATGAGTAGTCCATAATATAGGGTTTGCATTTGCTTTAAGAATGTGATCAGAAAAATAATTTTTACTAAAACAAGCTAAGATGATAACATCATTTATAGTTTTAGAGGTTTTCTTAAAATTAAGATTTAGTTGGAAGTCCATCAATCCGTCATGCCCAATATATGCTTGTAAATTTGATGCTCCTCCAAAATTTAAAGTTTTTGATTTAACTTTTATTGTTGTTTTATTTTGTTGATTAGCAGCTAAAAGAAAATCTTCAGTGCAGTTTTTTATTTTTTCTCCATCATATGCATCAGCTAAAAGATATACGTTTTTTACACGATGTTTAAAAAGAACTCTTTCAAGAATATTTGATTGATCTGTTTCTAGTTTAGAGATAAATTTCCATTCCTTTGTTTTATGTTTAAAGAAAGACTTTATTCCATAAGCAGCTCCCCAATATAAATTGTTTCTTGGGTCTTTTCCGTTTCCTAATTTTTTAGGAACAGGAACAATACCTTGAAACTCATTATCGCATAAAGCAACATAAACATGAATTGTTTTAGTTTGTGAATAAACTTTAAAAAGGAATAAGGAAAGTAGTAATAAGACAATTTTCTTTTTCATAATGCAACATTATAGTTATTCATATAACGATAAAGATTGCGAAAAATTGGTTAGCTACTTTTTATATAAAAGCAATAATTGAGATAGCTCCAATAATAGAAGCTATTACTCCCATTTGTAGTATTAGCATGGGAGTAATTTTTACAAGTTCTTTATCTTCATCTGAAATTTTTGCTTTAAAAATACGAGCAATTATAAGTCCTACAGTAGTGTCGAAAACACCAATAATAAAACTACCTATAATTGCACTAACAAAAGTTCCATGTAATTTTAAATATATAGCTGTTATACCGTAAATAACAAATGAACCAAATGCAAACCATACATATTCAAAGTTTAAAACTCTAGATAGTATAGAGCTGATTACATCGTATAAACTCACGACAGCAAATCCAATCAATATTATAAATAATGATTCCAAAGCAGATTTTAAAAAAGGTTAATTTATTAAAGTTTATCCTATTATCATTCCAGCAATTGTGGCAGACATCAAAGAAGCAATAGTTCCTCCGATTAAGGCTTTAATACCAAATTCAGATAACGTTTTTCTTTGTCCTGGAGCAAGTGAGCCAATTCCTCCGATTTGAATACCGATTGAAGCGAAATTAGCAAAACCACACAACATATATGTAGCCATTATAACTGATTTATTATATGTTAAGTGTGTAGCATTACTCACATTTTTTAGTTCTGCTAATTGAATGTATCCTACAAATTCACTAGCAGCTAATTTTATACCTAATAATTGTCCCATTAAAGCAGTGTCTTCACTAGGAACACCAATTAACCACATTAAAGGAGCAAAAATATATCCAAGAATAAATTCAAGAGAAAAGTTTTCATAAGATGTATTTATAGCAATCCATTCATTTAATCCTGTTACACCACCTATAAGAAATAAACCATAATTCAACATAGCAATAAAGGCAATGAATACAAGAAGCATTGCAGCAACATTCATAGCTAATTGAAGTCCTTCAGTAGTTCCATTTGCAATAGCGTCTAAAATGTTCGAACCTATTTTTTCTGAAGATACTTTTACGTCTGTATTAACCTCTTCTTTCTGCGGATATAAGATTTTAGAAATAATAATGGCTCCTGGAGCAGCCATTACAGATGCAGCTAATAAATGTTTAGCATATAATAAACGTAAAGCTTCATCGTCTCCACCTAAAAAACCAATATAAGCTGCTAAAACAGCCCCTGCTACAGTTGCCATTCCACCAATCATTACTAAAAGAATTTCAGATCGAGTCATTTTTTCTAAGTAAGCTTTAATCAAAAGAGGTGCTTCTGTTTGCCCTAAGAATATATTACCTGCGACAGATAAGCTTTCAGCTCCTGAGATTTTTAATACTTTAGAAAGTAACCATGCTAATCCTTTAACTATCCATTGAATAACTCCTAAGTAGAATAATAATGAAGTTAATGCAGAGAAGAAAATAATTGTAGGTAATACTTGAAAAGCAAAAATAAATCCAAAAGAACTCATATCTGATACTAATCCGCTAAATAAGAATTCACTACCAGCTCTTGTAAAGTCTAGTACTTTAACAAAAATAGCCCCTACAAACTCAAAAGCTTTTTGAACAAATGATACTTTTAAAACTCCTATTGCAATAATTAACTGAAAAGAAAGTCCTAAACCAACTGTCTTCCAATCAATAGCTTTTCGGTTCGAGCTAAATAAAAAAGCAATAATTAATAAAACCAACATACCTAATACTCCTCTCCATAAACTGTTGATAGAGAAATCTTGACTAGGAATAATTTTATTTTCTTCTTTTTCTGTAGTATTAATAGTATCTGAAGCTTGGTTAACGTTAATAGGTTCAACTGAAAAATTATATAAAACATCCTTTTCTGAAATTGTTAATAATGAATCAGTCTGCTTTACAATATTATAATAGCGAACAGTATCTTTAGGTGTTTTATAGTTAAATATTAATAGGTTGTTTTGGTGAATGTAATTACCATTAGCAACCAAACTATCTTTAGCGGCTAAAAAATAGGTAAACTCCCCATTGTTTAAAGTGAAATAATCATTTTCATTTATTTCTACTAATGATTTTCCAGAATTGTTATGTATAGACTTAAATTTCCATGTTTTATCGATTTTTTGCGAAAACAACGCAAAAGAAAAAACACACAGAAGTAGTGTGATCAATTTTTTCATTCAAAGAATATTATGTTTTATGAACGCTTGCTAATTTCGTCTCTTATTTTAGCAGCTAATTCGTAATCTTCATTATTTACAGCTTCTTGTAATTGCTCTTCTAATTCACTTAAAGAAAGATCAGAAAAGTCTGCTGCACTTGTAAACTCTATTTCAGAAGTCAATTCAACTTCACTAGTATCATGATCACTAGTTCCACCTAATTCTTCTTCTGTTTTTAAATATATACCAGCTTTATCAAGTATGTTTTCATAAGTAAATATTGGTGCTTGAAAACGAACTGCTAATGCAATAGCATCAGAAGTTCTAGTGTCTATCACTTCTTCTACACCATCTCTTTCACAAATTAAACTAGAGAAAAAGACTCCATCTACTAATTTATGAATAATAATCTGTTTTACAGTAATACTAAATCGTTCAGCAAAAGATTTAAATAAATCGTGTGTTAGTGGTCTTGGAGGTCTAATTTCTTTTTCTAATGCAATTGCAATAGATTGTGCTTCAAACGCTCCAATGATAATTGGTAAAGTTCTAGTTCCTTCCATTTCGCTAAGCACTAAAGCATAAGCTCCGCTTTGTGTTTGGCTATATGAAATTCCTTTAATAGTTAGTCTTACTAGGCTCATGTATCTGTCTTCATACAAAAAAAGCGGTCTTTAATTAGACTGCCTTTAGGGTGCCACAATTTAATAAAAAATATGACTACGGAAAGATTAAATTTTAAAAAATAAAAACTCTAGAAAAACATTTGATTTCTAGAGTTTTTTATAATGTATTTTGAGTTCTTATGCTTGTTTAAAAGCTTTTAATTTCTCAATTAATTGCGGAACTACCTCAAAAGCATCACCAACAATACCATAATCAGCAGCTTTAAAGAAAGGAGCTTCAGGGTCGTTATTAATAACTACTTTTACTTTGGAAGCATTAACTCCAGCTAAATGCTGAATAGCTCCAGAGATTCCAATTGCGATATATAAATTAGAAGCTACCGGTTTACCAGTTTGTCCAACGTGTTCACTATGAGGTCTCCAACCTAAATCAGAAACTGGTTTAGAACAAGCAGTGGCAGCACCTAAAACATCAGCTAAATCTTCTACTAATCCCCAGTTTTCAGGTCCTTTTAATCCACGTCCAGCAGAAACAACAACATCAGCCTCAGCAATAGTTACTTTACCTGTAGCTTTATCAATAGAAACAGATGATACTCCTAATTCAGGTAAAGTAGCATCAAAACTTTCAGTAGCACCTGAAACAGAACTTTCATGAGCACCATAAGAATTTTTAGCTACACCTATTACTTTTTTATCCGTTAATATTTCAGTGTTATTAAATCCTTTATTAGAAAAAGCTTTACGTTTAACAACAAATGAATTTGAAGTATCAGGTAATGCAACTGCATTAGATGCATAACCAGCTTCTAATCCAACGGCTACTAATGGGGCAAGTGTTAAACCATCAACACTAGAGTCTATTACAACAACATCTGAAGATTGTGCTTCAGCTACTTGTTTAACAACAGCAGCATAACCTTTAGCGTTAAATGAACTTAAATCGTTCTTAACCTCTATTACTTTATCTGCTCCGTAAGTATATAATTCACTTGCATCTCCACCGTTAATAGTTAAAGTTACAAGATTTGTTCCTAATTGTTCAGCTACTTTTTTTCCGTATGAAACAACTTCAAAAGCTGTTTTTTTAAATTTTCCTTCCGAAGAATCGGCAAAAACTAATACAGACATAATTTTTAATTTTTTAAGTTTTTCAATGGGTGTATATTTCAACACCCATTAAAAAGATTTGATTTTAAATTTAAATTGCTTTAGCCTCGTTGTGTAAAAGATTAATTAAATCATCTACGTTATCAACTAATTTTACCTCTCCTTTAGGAGCAGGTTTCTCGAAATTCTTTGTGTTTGTAGAGGCATTGCTACCTGTTGCTTCAACAACATTTAAAGGCTTTTTACGAGCCATCATAATACCTCTCATATTAGGTATTCTAAGATCTTTCTCTTCAACAATACCTTTTTGTCCCGCTACTACTAAAGGTAAAGTAGATGCTACTTTTTCTTCTCCACCATCAATCTCTCTTTCTAAAGTGGCATTATTTCCATCAACTTCAATTCCAACACATCCGTTAACGAAATTGAAATCTAATAATGATGCTAACATACCAGGAACCATTTGTCCATTATAATCAGCAGATTCTTTTCCTGCTAATACTAAATCGAAACCTCCAGATTTTACAACTTCAGCTAATTCTTTAGCTACTAATAAACCATCAGTTGGTTCTACATTAACCCGGATTGCATCATCAGCTCCAATAGCTAAAGCTTTACGTAAAGTAGGTTCAGTTTCAGCTCCTCCTACATTTACAACAGTAACAGATGCTCCTTGTTTTTCTTTAAACCACATTGCACGTGTTAAACTGAATTCATCATATGGGTTTATAACAAACTGAACTCCATTTGTGTCAAACTTAGTATCGTTATCAGTGAAGTTAATTTTTGAAGTGGTATCAGGTACATGACTGATACAAACTAATATTTTCATATGGATTGTTTTTTGTACGCTTATTTTGTGCTACGAATTTACATATTTTTTTTGATTTATTATGCATGCATAATAAATTTTATTGGTAAATCGTATACATTTTAACATTGTATTAATTTCTTTAGTAAAGAATTTCATACTTTTGCAAATCAATAAACAACAACTACTTAATAAAACACATGAAAACAGTTCAATTTAGAGAAGCAATCTGTGAAGCGATGAGTGAAGAGATGCGTCGTGATGAGAGCATCTATTTAATGGGGGAGGAAGTTGCAGAATATAATGGTGCGTACAAGGCAAGTAAAGGAATGTTAGATGAATTCGGAGCAAAAAGAGTTATTGATACTCCTATTGCTGAATTAGGTTTTGGAGGTATTGCAGTAGGATCTGCGATGAATGGAAATAGACCTATCGTAGAATATATGACATTCAATTTCTCTTTAGTTGGAATTGATCAGATTATAAATAATGCTGCAAAAATTCGTCAAATGAGTGGAGGTCAGTTTAATTGTCCGATTGTATTTAGAGGACCAACTGCATCTGCTGGTCAATTAGCAGCTACACATTCACAAGCTTTTGAAAGTTGGTATGCAAACTGCCCAGGTTTAAAAGTTATTGTACCATCGAATCCTTATGATGCAAAAGGTTTATTAAAAGCTGCTATTAGAGATGATGATCCAGTAATTTTTATGGAGTCTGAGCAGATGTATGGAGATAAAATGGAAATTCCTGAAGGTGAGTATGTATTACCTATAGGTGTAGCAGATATTAAAAGAGAAGGAACAGATGTTACTTTAGTTTCTTTTGGAAAAATCATAAAAGAAGCATATAAAGCTGCGGATCAATTAGCAGAAGAAGGTATTTCTGTTGAAGTAATTGATTTAAGAACTGTACGACCAATGGATCATAAAACGATTTTAGAGTCGGTTAAAAAAACAAATAGATTAGTGATTTTAGAAGAAGCATGGCCATTTGGAAGTGTGTCTTCAGAAATTACTTTTAGAGTTCAAGATGAAGCATTTGATTATTTAGATGCACCTATTAAGAGAATTACAACAGCAGATACACCTGCACCGTATTCTCCGGTATTATTAGAAAAATGGTTGCCTAACTCGGGGGATGTTATTAAGGCAGTCAAAGAAGTTATGTATATAAAATAATAATAAACTATATCACAACCATTTAAATCCTTTTAGCACCTCGTGTTAAAAGGATTTTGATGTGTAAAAGAGCCTATGAGATTTAAATTTTTTATACTATCAATTTTGCTTGGAATGGTCGCAAATGCACAGTTGATAGTGAAAGGGAAAGTAGTGGATGAGTTTGATAATCCAATGCCGTTTGTAAATGTGTACATTCAAGGTACAACTACAGGAACCACTACAGATGATGAAGGAAGGTTTGCTTTTCGAACAAAGAAGAGAAAAGGAATTTTAGAAGTATCTTTTGTTGGTTTTCAAACGCAAACTATAACAATTACACCAAAAACTAAATTTTTAAATATAGTTTTAAAAGAAGGTTCAGATGTTTTAGATGAGGTTATTTTAGTAACTCGTCCGAAGAAGAGATTAAAGAAAAAGGAGAATCCTGCATATAAAATCTTAAGAGAAGTTTGGAAACGTAAACGTAAAAATGGTATAGATTTAGTTAATCATTATCAGTATAAAAAACATACTACAATTGAGATTGGACTTAATAATTTAGATACAGCATTCATTAAGCAAATCTTTAAAAAAGATTATGATCAGACAATAAAAGAAGTAAAATACGATACTGATGGTATCAATTATTACATACCAATCTACATCAATGAGCAAATTGCTAAAGTCTACGGTAATAATGAGAATAATGACGAGCGTGAAGATATCGAAGCTGAAAAGTCTGAAGGTTTAGGAGCTCAAGGTTTTGTATTCGACCGTATGTCTAGAACATTTCAAAATGTAGATGTATTTAGAAATAATATCACTTTATTAAGAAAATCGTTTGTTAGTCCTTTATCTACTGATGGTTTTGCTACTTACGATTATGTTTTATATGATAGTGTTGTACAAAATAACACAAAATTGTATAACATATATTTCTTTCCAATTAGAGACCAAGATTTAGCATTTAAAGGTAATTTTTGGATTGCTGATAAAGCCTATACATTAAAAAAACTTCGTATGGAAGTTGTTAAAGGTGCTAACTTAAATTTCGTAAGAGGTTTAACTTTTGAAAAAGAATTCGAAGTACGAAATGATAGTATTTATATTCCAACAAAGAATGCTTACGAAGGAGATTTTACATTTTTAGATAAAAACGAAGCAAACAAAGGTTTAACAATTAAGAAAACAATCAACTATAGTGATTATGTTTTAGATAAACCTTTAGCTGATGAATTCTATAAAGGTCAAATTCAAAAGATAAGACCAGATCAATATTTCCGTTCAGACGAATATTGGGCAAAACAAGATATTGAAGATAATAAAGATACGTATAAACTGATAAGTTCTGTAAAGGGAAAAAAGCAGATAAAACGATTAACAGGTTTTATCAATACTATTTCTAGTGGGTTTATTAACTTACCTTTTTTAAATATGCAAGTTGGTCCGTTTTGGACAGCATTTGCCAGTAATGAGGTGGAAGGTTTTAGAACTCGATTAGGTTTTAGAACTTTTAATACTAAAGATGATCGATTTAGATTATCTGGTCATTTAGCCTATGGATTTAAAGACAAAGGGCTAAAATACGGTTTAGAAGCACAATATTTATTGTCTTACGAACCAAGAATTTCTACTAGTGTTGCTTATCAAAATGATATCGAACAATTAGGAAGTGCTTTGTTAAATACTACTCAATTGTTAGGAAGAACTTTTGGTTCTACTGCACTTTTCTCAAGAGGTAATAACTTTTTCTTGTCTAAAGTAGAAAAGTATGCGTCTAATTTTGATTATGCTGTACATAATAACTTTCATATTGGATTTAATTTTTCTCATTCTCGTATACAGTCTGCTAGTCCTGAAAACTTTTCTGCTAGTTACTTAGATGATTTAGGAAATTTACAATCTAAAGTAGTAGATGTAGCTTCTGATGTTTATTTAACTTTTACTCCAGGTCGTTTTGTTTATGGTTTAGGAGTAGAACAACGTTTCGGAAGAAATGTTTTTCCATCTATTGTGATAAACTACCGCCATGGATATAAAGGGTTCTTAAACGGAACACACGAGTATGATAAAATTCAGATAAAATATAATCAACCAATTTTATTAGGAAAGTTTGGTTTATTAGATACTACAATTGAAGGAGGAAAGGTTTTTGGGACTGTACCGTCTTCTTTGTTGAATGCCGTTCCAGCAAACCAATCTTTTTCACTAGTTCCAAATACTTTTTCATTATTGAATTTTTATGATTTTGTAACAGATCAATATGTTTCTACGCATTTTGAGCATCATTTTAATGGATTCATTTTAAATCGTATTCCATTATTAAGAAAATTAAAATTAAGAAGTTTAGCAACCTTTAGAGCTGCTTATGGATCAATTTCAGACGAAAATAGAGCTATTAATGATGGTTTACGTAATGCTAGTAATACAGATAATATTCTTTACAATGCACCAAATCAAGTATATTATGAGTATGGTTTTGGTGTAGAGAACATTGGGTACGGAAACTTACGTTTTCTTAGAATTGACGCTATATGGAGAAGTAATTATACACCGCCTTCAAATAGTATCGCAGTGCCTACTCCAAAGTTTGCAATTAGAATAGGAATACGCCCTGATTTATAAAAGATTATTTAACCTAAAAATAACTTCTAAAATCCGTGCACAAACTGCATTTTATATGTAGTTTTGCTTTCCGATTTTTAGAAACGAAATAAAAAATATGACAGCCAAAGAAAAACAAACTGTTGATGTATTAATTGAAATACCAAAAGGAAGTAGAAATAAATATGAATACGATTTCGATTTAAAGAAAATCCGTTTCGATAGAATGTTATTCTCTTCAATGATGTATCCAGGTGATTACGGCTTTATTCCTGAAACATTAGCATTAGATGGAGATCCATTAGATGTTTTAGTTTTAGGAGCTGAGCCATGTTTTCCAATGTGTATGATGGAAGTTAGACCAATTGGTGTTTTCCACATGGCAGATGAGAAAGGTCCAGATGAAAAAATCGTTTGTGTGCCAATTTCTGATCCAATTTGGAACAAATACAAAGATATTTCTGATTTAAATCCACACAGAAAAGAAGAAATCACTCATTTCTTCCAAGTTTACAAAGATTTAGAAAAGAAAAAAGTTGATGTTGGTGGATGGGGAGATGCTGATGAAGCATATTCAATTTTAGATAAGTGTATCGAACGTTACGAAAACAGCGAACATAAAGCTAACGGAGATTTTAAAGTATAATCTTGTTAGGTTAAAATATTATAAGCTCACTATTTAAATAGTGAGCTTTTTTTGTTTAGAGTTTGATTTTGTTATATTTAAAGCAAGAAACTAATCAATTAATTAAATATTATGGAATCAAACACAGTGTTTTTACCAGTCATATTGGCTGTGGTAGGCTTGATTTTTATGTTCATTAAAATGTCTTGGGTAAAGAAACAAGAATCAGGAGATGAAAAAATGAAATCAATATCAAAAAGTATAAAAGAAGGAGCTTTGGCATTTTTAAATGCAGAATACAAGCTCCTTTTTATTTTTTCGATAATTGCCTCAGTAGCACTTTTTATTATATCTCAAATTGTAGAAACTACGCATTGGATTATTGTAGTAGCATTTATCATCGGAGCTATTTTTTCAGCTTTAGCAGGTAATATAGGAATGCGAATTGCAACAGATGCGAATGCTAGAACTACAGAAGCTGCAAAAACAAGTTTACCGAAAGCTTTACAAGTCTCTTTTGGAGGTGGTACGGTAATGGGGTTAGGTGTAGCAGGATTAGCAGTTTTAGGGTTGAGTCTTTTCTTTCTATTATTTGTTTCCATGTTCGTAACTGGTAAAGGTGATTTTTACCAAGAGATGACTATAGCATTAGAAGCGTTAGCAGGTTTTTCTTTAGGAGCTGAAAGTATTGCCTTGTTTGCCAGAGTTGGAGGAGGAATTTATACAAAAGCAGCAGATGTTGGTGCTGATTTAGTAGGTAAGGTAGAAGCAGGTATTCCTGAGGATGATCCTAGGAACCCAGCAACAATTGCTGATAATGTAGGAGATAATGTTGGTGATGTAGCAGGAATGGGAGCAGATTTATTTGGAAGTTATGTGGCTACGGTTTTAGCAGCTATGGTTCTTGGAAACTATGTTGTTCGTGATATGTCTACAACTACTCAATTTACAGATGCTTTTAATGGAATGGGACCAATTTTATTACCATTAGTAATTGCAGGTGTTGGTATTATCGCTTCTATTTTAGGTACTTTTTTAGTGAAAATTAAAGATAATACAGCTAAAGAAGCTGAAGTACAAAAAGCATTAGATTTAGGGAATTGGACTTCAATAATTATTACTCTTATTGCTAGTTGGTTTTTAATTAAATGGATGTTGCCTGAAACTTTAAAAATGAGTTTCTTCGGTGAAGGTATTATCGATGTGCCTTCACTCTATGTATTTTTGGCGTGTACTATAGGTTTGGCTGTAGGCGCATTAATTTCAACAGTAACTGCTTATTATACGAGTTTAGGAAAAAAACCAGTATTAGATATTGTTCAAAATAGTTCTACAGGAGCAGCAACAAATATCATAGCAGGATTAGCAGTAGGAATGAAATCTACATTTTTATCAGTTATTTTATTTGCTGCAGCAATTTTCGGATCTTATGCCTTAGCAGGATTTTACGGAGTAGCTTTAGCAGCATCTGCAATGATGGCGACAACAGCAATGCAATTAGCTATTGATGCTTTTGGACCAATTGCTGATAATGCAGGTGGTGTTGCTGAAATGAGTGAATTAGAAGATCACGTGCGTGAGCGTACTGATATTTTAGATTCTGTAGGGAATACAACTGCAGCAGTAGGTAAAGGTTTTGCGATTGCTTCTGCGGCGTTGACTGCTTTAGCTTTATTTGCCGCTTACGTAACATTTACAGGAATTGATGGAATTAATATTTTTAAAGCTGATGTTTTAGCAATGTTATTTGTTGGAGGAATGATTCCAGTAATCTTTTCTGCTTTAGCAATGGAATCTGTAGGAAAAGCGGCAATGGAAATGGTGCAAGAAGTTCGACGTCAGTTTAAAGAAATTCCAGGAATTATGGAAGGAACTGGAACTCCAGATTATGCAAAGTGTGTTGATATTTCTACTAAAGCTGCTTTAAAAGAAATGATTTTACCAGGTTTAATTACGATCATCACACCAATTATTATTGGTTTATTATTCGGGGCTGAGCCTTTAGGAGGTTATATGGCTGGAGTTTGTGTAAGTGGTGTAATGTGGGCAATTTTCCAGAATAATGCTGGAGGAGCTTGGGATAATGCTAAAAAGTCTTTTGAGGCTGGTGTAGAAATTAATGGAGAAATGACTTTTAAAGGTTCTGATGCACATAAGGCAGCTGTGACTGGAGATACTGTTGGAGATCCGTTTAAAGATACTTCAGGACCGTCAATGAATATCTTAATTAAACTTACATGTTTAGTTGGTTTAGTAATTGCACCAATTTTAGGAAGTCATTCAGCTGAATCACATGCTTCAAACACACAATTAATAAAAGAAGTTCAAGTTGAGTCAGAATTAAAAGATAATGAGCAATCTGTAGCAACAATAACTACTACAGTTGTTAAAGATGGAAAGAAAGAGTCTAAAGTGATAAAAGTTGAAGGTACAAAAGAAGAAGTAGCTCAAGCAATAAAGAAAGCACAAGAATAGATTATCCTCTTATATCCAATTTAAATAGTTTAATAAAAGCCATTGCACATGCAGTGGCTTTTTATATTGAGATTTTTGTTGAGTTTTTAATAGCGCCAATTGTAAAAGAACTTTGTGTACTACCAATATGTTTTATTGAAGTAAGTTTATTTACCATAAACTCGCGATATTCTTCCATGTCTTTTACGTAGATTTTTAAAATATAATCGTAATCACCACTAATATGAAAACATTCTGAAACTTCATCTAATTTTAATATCTCACTTTCAAAAATTGATAGGTATTCTCTAGAATGTTGTATTAGTTTTACCTGACAAAAAACTAAAAAGGATTTATCTATTTTTTTAGGGTTAATTCTAGCTATATAATTTGTTATAATTTGTTCCTTTTCTAGTTTTTTTATTCTTTCATAAACTGCAGTTACAGATAAGTTAAGTAACAAAGAAAGTTGTTTGTTTGTTCGCTTACTATCTTCTTGTAAAAGGTTAATTAGTTTATTGTCAATGTGATCTAACTTCATTTTGAAAAAATTTCAGTAAAGTTAATTGATTTAGTTTAAATTTAGTTTTTTTTACATTTAAAGTTGTTTTTAGTAGTTTTTAAAACTGTATTTTATCTAAAGTGTTGAATAATATTTAGTTTTTATGTTGTTTTGGGGAAACAAATACTAGTTCTAATGAAATTTAAACCAGCTAATAAAATTCAAGATTTACAGTACTTCGGAGAATTTGGAGGTGTAAATCCATCTATTTCAGATTCATCAACATATACATTCCTTTCAGCAAAAACAATGTTCGATACATTCGAAGGAAATGCAGATGGATGTTACTTATACTCAAGACATACATCGCCTTCAAATTTATATTTAGGTGAAGCATTAGCAGAAATGGAAGGAACAGAAACTGCTACAGTAACCGCTTCAGGAATGGGAGCAATTACACCAGTTTTATTACAGTTATGTAGTGCTGGAGATCATGTAGTTTCAAGTAGAACTATTTATGGTGGTACTTATGCATTCTTAAAGAATTTTACACCAAAATTAAATATTCAAACAACATTTGTAGATATTACTAAATTAGATGTAGTTGAGGCTGCGATTACAGAAAACACTAAAGTTTTATACTGTGAAACAGTAAGTAATCCGTTATTAGAAGTTGCAGATATCGAAGGATTAGCTGCTTTAGCAAAAAAATATAACTTAAAGTTAGTAGTAGATAATACATTCTCACCATTATCAGTATCTCCTGCTCAGTTAGGTGCAGATGTCGTAATTCACAGTTTAACTAAATTCATTAATGGATCTTCAGATACTGTTGGAGGAGTAATTTGTGGAACACAAGAATTTATTGACAACTTAAGAAACGTAAATGATGGAGCTTGTATGTTATTAGGTTCTACAATGGACAGTTTAAGAGCTTCTTCAGTATTAAAGAATTTAAGAACATTACATATCCGTATTCAACAACATAGTAAAAACGCAATGTATTTAGCGAAGAAATTTGAAGCAGACGGATTAAAAACTGTATATCCAGGATTGGCTTCTCATCCTTCTCATGAATTATTCTCATCAATGTTAAATGAAGAATATGGTTTTGGAGGAATGTTAACTATTGATGTTGGTTCTTTAGATAAAGCAAATGAGTTAATGGAATTAATGCAACATAAAAATTTAGGATATTTAGCGGTAAGTTTAGGTTTTTATAAAACATTATTCTCTGCCCCTGGAACATCAACGTCTTCAGAAATTCCAGAAGACGAACAAGCAGAAATGGGCTTAACAGATGGATTAATTCGTTTCTCTATTGGTTTAGATAACGATATTGAAAGAACTTATCAAATGATGACTGAGTGCATGAGAGAAGTTGGAATTTTAGAATTAGTTTCCTAAAACTCTATTCCAAAACTTTTGTAAATCTTCCTTAGTCGGAGTTTTATCATATAATGGCATTGCTTCCCAGCGATTGCCATTTTTTTTGATCTCAAAACTAAACACAGATGAATTTTTATCTTCAGGATTTAATAGCGGATAACGTAAATCATTATATCGAATTCGATTACTATCAATTTGTTGAAGATTATAAAAATCATTACTAAACCAAGATAATTTTTTTAAATCAGCATTTTGTTTCATGGGTAAAAGCTCATGATTTTTAGGTAAACTGATAAAGTTGTTTTTTGGTTTTTGTGTGTCAAAATGAGAATAAAAACTCACTTTATAATCTTCTTTGGTTTCTACTATAGCATACCAAAGTATATTGTTGAAAATTGTTGGTTGAGCCGAATATCTTTGATAATCAATTTTAGATTCAGAAAGAGCATTTTTAAAAACGCGATCGATGTATATTTTATTTCCAATAGTAAATAGCAAATAAGCAGAACTTAAATACACGCCCGATTTTAACCAAAAACTACGTTTACTACTCGTTCTCTTAAAGAACATTAAAATGATTAAAGAAATTAAAAAAGGAACTGTGTATATCGGGTCAACAACAGCAATTGTATTAAAAGCCACACGATAATCTGAAAAAGGTAAGAATAGTTGTGTACCATAAGGCGTAAAACTATCTAAAAGAGGATGAGTGAAAATAGATAAGAAAAATAGCCAAATCCAATCTCTATAGGTTGTTGTTCCAATTCTTTTTTTCGTGTTGTATAATTTAAAAGTTCCGTGTCCAAATACATAAGATCCTAAAAAGGCAAACACAATAGAATGCATAAAACCTCTGTGAAAAATGAGTTCGTCAATTGAATTTGAATAGAGTAAACTTCCTATAAAAACATCTAAATCAGGAATTGTACCTCCAATAGCTCCAAACAATAAAGCCTTATTTCCAATCTTTTTACCGAGTGCAATTTCACCACATGCAGCACCTAAAACTATTTGCGTTAACGAGTCCATATGTTAGCAAATGTAGCAAACGCTTTTCACTTGCGTAAGTCTTAACAAAATCGTAACATTACACAACCAAAAAAATCGATCAATGCAAGAAAACCAGAACAATTCTGAAATTAAAATTGAAGATCAAAAAATCCAAAGAAATCCAAATTTATCTATTATTGAAGCTTTAATTCCTGTTATAGCTTTAATAGGAATGTTAGCATATAATGTTTATGTGTTTGGAGATGATGCTTTAAGTGGAAGTAATCAATTTATACTGTTGATTGGTGGAGTAGTAGCTGCTATAGTAGGATTTAAAAATAAAGTAAGTTTTCAATTAATGATGGATGAAGTCGCAGAGAATATTAAATCTACTGCAAGTGCCATTTTAATCTTATTAATGGTAGGTGCTTTAGCAGGAACTTGGTTAATTAGTGGAATTATTCCATCAATGATTTATTATGGCTTACAAGTGTTGAATCCTACAATTTTTTTAGTTGCTTGTTTAATTATTTGTGCTGTAATTTCTGTGGCTACTGGTAGTTCTTGGACCACTGCTGCAACAGTTGGTATCGCTTTAATAGGTATTGGTGGAGCATTAGATATATCTTTAGGAATGACGGCGGGAGCGGTGTTGTCTGGAGCATATTTTGGAGATAAGATGTCACCTATGTCTGATACAACTAATCTTGCACCAGCAATGGCTGGTACAGATTTGTTTACTCATATTAGATATATGGCGTACACTACAGTGCCAACATTTATAGTAACTTTTGTTTTCTTTTTAATATTAGGATTTACACAATCTGCGTCAGGTGAAGCAAATACTGGACAAATGATAGCTGATATAGACAAAGCGTTTAATATTACACCATTATTATTTCTTGTACCTGTAGTAGTTGTAGTTTTAATTATTAAAAAAACACCGCCGCTTATTGCTTTACTAGTAGGAACAATTTTAGGTGGGATTTTTGCTTTAATTTTTCAATCGCAAGTTGTTGCTCAAGTAGCTGGCGTAGAAAAGTTAGATTTTAATTCAGCTTACAAGGGTGTAATGAAAGCTATAACAGTAGATACTTCTGTGGCTACAGATAATGAGGTGCTTAAAGATTTATTTACAGCCGGAGGTATGAAAAAAATGCTTGGTACGATTTGGCTTATTTTATGTGCAATGGTTTTTGGAGGTATTATGGATGCTATTGGAGCTTTAGCAAAGATTAGTAGTTTTATGTTGAATTTATTTGATAGTATTTTTGGATTATTCGCAAGTACAGTATTTACATGTGTTGGGTTAAACGTTACTGCTTCAGATCAATATTTAGCATTAGTTGTTCCAGGGAAAATGTATGCAAAAGCATTTAAGGATAAAGGCTTAGCGCCAGAAAATTTAAGTAGAACATTAGAAGATAGTGGAACAGTTACATCTGTGTTAATTCCTTGGAATACTTGTGGAGCATACCATTCAGGAGTTTTAGGTGTACCAGTTATAGACTATGCATTTTATGCTATGTTCAATTGGTTAAGTCCTTTTATGACTTTAATCTTTGCTGCTTTTAGAATTAAAATAAGACAGCTGACTAACAAATAATTAAGCTTATCTTTTTTGAGAAATGTTTTTTATCTTTAGAATTAAGATATTAACCTCATAATTTTATTCATGAAAAAACAGATTTCAAACTTAGGAAAAACATTAAAAAAAGATCAATTAAAAAATATAACAGGAGCACTTTCTCGTTTAGAATTTTGTAGAGAAGTATGTTCTCGGAATAGATATTATCCAGATCATTATTTTGTAAGATGTGGATGCGCTTAAGTAAAAAGAATAAAAAAGAGCCTTATTTTTCAATAAGGCTCTTTTTTTAATGATTTTTTATATTATATAAACCAGTTCCAAACTAATCCGAAACGAATAGACATGTCTCTATATGGATAATTTGGAGCAGAGAAGAAGTTTCTACTTGGTAAAAAGTTAGAACTGATATTGTCTATTTTAAAGAAAATACGTGTTCTTTTAACTCGTGCGTTAAAAAATAAATCTAAAGAAGGGAAACCGATTTCAGAATCATTTTGAACAGTAAACTCATTAATCACGGGATTAAATGCATTGGCTTTGTATTTGGTAAAGAAATTAAAAGTTCCTCCAATTTGAACTTTTATCGGCTTTCCTTTAAACCATTCTCCTGTGTAATATAATGTGTTTCTAGTTACAAATTCTGGAACTCTAAAAACAGCATTACCACTAGATACGTTTTGATACATTAGAGTATTATCAAAAGCAAAATTTCTAAAGAATTTAAACTCTTTATTTACTTTAACTTTTAAATAGGTTATCGATTCATCAAATTGTTTCGGCAAATTATCTGAATCAAAATAAACATAATCTTCAATATTAGTAAAATCTAAACTAGCATTTCCCCATTTAGAATTAAAAGAAAAACCAATATTTCTAGTATCAACATTCTTAAAATTATTATCCCAATTATAATCATTATATGTGCTTTGAAATAATTGAGTGTTAAATCTTGGGGCTTTAGAAACTAAAAGTAAACTTCCTTTAACGGTAAATAAACTATCTTTTTCATACATGGCTTCTCCGCTAAAATGATTACCAGCTAGGTAACCACTTCCGGGAGTAAGATTTGCACTAGCATTTACTTTGAAGTTTTTTATACGACCATTCCAATCTGCACCAAGGGTAACCGCATCACCACTTAATTTACTTCTATTTATTAATACATTACCGTTGTATATGGTATCATAGCCATAATTAACTGTTGTATAATTTGCTTTTACTTTAAACTTACCCAGAATGTATTTTGAATTAAATTCTAAATAACCTTGGTTGTTAATTAATTTATAATCTACTCTTTCATCTATTCCTCCTGATGCTTTACTAGCTTCTCCTAAAAAGTCGGTAGTTAAACTAGACTGTCCAAATCTATATTCTTTATTTTCATAATGCAGAATATGTCCCACTTTTAAGTTTGTGAAGTTTTTGGTATTAGTAGAATCTTTTTTGCTAGAAAAAAGTTTAAAGTTTTGATCAGCGTAAATACGAATACCTTCAAAATTACTTTCAGCATCATTTAAATTAACATCTAGTCGAGATCTGTTACTAAAGTTCGGATCTTCAGATATATAGTTTTCTAAAGCTTGAGTTGTTAATCCTCCGTTTTCTTGATTAACAAAGTCTTGTGTTGTTACTTGAGCGCGGATACGATATTGATCTTTCCTTGTTCTATATGATAAAGTTGATCGAAAATTACCTGAACTAGAAAGTGAACGTCTGTACTGACCTAAGGAACGTAATCCTCGGTAAGCAAAACTTAAATTTAAACGTTTAGAAAGGTTAAAAGTAAATAAAGCATCTAGAACTTGACCCTGTTCTTGTCCAGTTCTATACATAATAATTGTAGTTGGAGTAGGAACTTGATAGTAATCAATATCCTCAATTTTCATGTAGTTAAATTGCTTTGCATTAAAACCTATATCAGGATATTGAGAAATACTTCTAAATGAATAGCCTAGGTTATTGAATGTTTGCCCTTGGTTTTGAAAAGGTAATAATTCGAAGTTGTCCTTTCTTCTGAAGTTAAATTTATATTCTTTTTTAATTGTTAGCGTAGTATCAACATAACTCGTGTCTTTTTTAAAACTAATAATTTTATAATCTGTAAACTTAGTTTTACCACTTAGTTTTACATTGATTTCATCGTTGGAAATTGTGTCTAATCTATTAATGCCTTGATTAAATCCGCCTACACCACTTCCTAATGATCTTATTTGAGCATTTATAGTAAAAGAACTAATAACGAAAAGAATACCAATGATATATTTCATAAGGGCAAATGTAAAATAATAAAACGAAAATTTATGTGAATAATATCTATGAAAACTGTTAATTTGTTTTATGTTACAAATGAATTTTAGTGGTTTTGTTTTAGAAGCAGGAACAGATGAAGCGGGTAGAGGTTGTTTAGCTGGACCTGTTGTAGCAGCTGCAGTTATTTTACCAGAAGATTTTCATCATGAATTATTAAATGATTCAAAACAAATCTCAGAGAAAAAGAGAAATATTTTACGTCCTTTTATAGAAGAAAATGCAATTGCTCATGCTGTTTGTTTTATCGATAACGAAGAAGTAGATAAGTTAAATGTTTTACAATCTTCTATTGTAGGAATGCATCGATCTTTAGAGAGATTAAAAACACAGCCAGAGTTTATTATTATCGATGGAAATAAATTCAAACCTTACAAAGAGATTCCTTATGAAACTATTGTAAAAGGTGATGCTAAATTTATGAGTATAGCGGCAGCTTCTGTATTAGCTAAAACTTATCGTGACGATTTTATGGAGAAAATTCATAAAGAATTTCCAGAGTATAATTGGAAGAAGAATAAAGGATATCCTACTAAAGAACATCGAGAAGCAATAAGGAATTTTGGAGCAACAAAGTACCATAGAAAATCATTTCGATTATTACCAGAACAAATAAAAATTGATTTTGAAAAGTAACTTTTTGTTAACTTAAAATAACTACAATGATTACTTACAGTAGTTAATTTTACATTGTAATTAGCCCGTAGGTTAAATCCCCCTTTTCCCTCAAAAAGTGCGAAGAATTAAATAAATTCAATCGCACTTTTTTTTTATTTAGATTTTACACCAACAAAATTGTCTGATTTCAGTTTAAATAAGACATTAAAGGTGGTTAAACTTCCGTAGATTCTTGTAATATATTGTTGTAAATCTATTTTATCTTGATCGTCTAATGTTTTACTAGAGTTAATCTTTTGTTCCATAACACGTATTCTATCACGTACCATTACGATTTTATGAAAAAAAGTATCGATTGGAATTTCTTTAGAAGCCAAGTTAGCATCTGCAGGTTCAATAATAAGTTTGCCACCTTTAAACTTATCAGCAATAGGTACTACTTCAGAAACATCACTCCATTTCTTTAAAATGTTTCTAAGTGTACTTTCTACCTCATAAAAGCTTATGCTATCTACTTCGTCTTCTACGGCTTCAATAACTTCAAAATCTGAGTCTAATTCTATAGTTTCTAATCCATTTTCCTGAAAAGTTACCCAATATTGTTTGCTGTCTACATTAGTAACAACTCCAAAACCATATTCAGAATGATTAATTCTAGATCCAATTCCTAATAATTTCATATTGTGATTTTATTGTATTATAATTTCATAATCTTCTGCAGGTATTCCATTCAAAACCTCAGTTTGATGTGTACAGGTTATATCGGTTTCAGTTAAAAATATTTCATACTCTTCAATTGTATTAGTACCTGTAAAAACACCATCTTCTTCATAAATAAATTGTATAAAAAGCTTTTTGTTATTATCAATTGTTATAATAAAACAACCCAAATCACCATGCTCTTTTAAGAATTTGGAATACTCTAAAGACCAATTTAAAGATTTTCCTGAACTTACTTCTGTAAAGTCATTGTTTTCTTTAGGGAGAATAGTATTTATTTCTTGAGAATATTCAACTAATATTTGATGTTCAGAAACTTTTCCTACAGCTACATTTATATTGTCATATGTGTTTTGTGTATAGTTTTTAAATTTAAATTCTATATTTTTTCTGAAGCCAGTAAAGCTATTTACATAAATTTCTTCTGCAACATCACAAGAACTAATTAAGAAAAGAGTACACAAAAAAATGAAGATTTTTTTCATAAGTTTTTTTTTAGCAAATTTCAATGACGAAAATACGTATTTTTGTGATCTAATTTTTTGAAAAAATGATTAAAAGAACTCGTGCAGAACTTACAAAGTGTATTATTCACAAGGTAGCTAATAAATACAATAGTGGTAAAAATTCATTATCAGAAAGTTTAGTTCGTTTTGATGAAGAAAGTTATGAATTGTTAATGCCTTTTTTGTTAAAACCTTTCGGAACTGTAACACAGAGTTATCGTTTTAATCATCATGCAGATGTTCGATTAAATGAAATTAACAACTATGCTTCTAAGATTTTCGAAGATGAAGAAACCTTTATAGAGCATTCAAAAAACATTGTTAATCATTTGTACGAACAGTCAAATTCAGCACAAATTAAAACAGGTGATGTTTTAGTAGTGTTATTTGAAGGTTTAGAATATAAAGATGTATTAACAGAAGCTGTTGGAGTTTTTAAAATTGAAAATAAAGTTGATTTCTTTCAAACGTATTTAGATGATGATAGTTTTGATGTGGTTGTACAGAAAGGAATTTCTACCAAAAAATTAGATAAAGGTTGTTTAATCTTAAATTCTTCAGATACAGAAGGAACAGTCGTGTTATCTGTAGATAATAATAATTACGATGCACAATATTGGATTAAGAATTTCTTGAATGTAAAATATGCCGATGATAGAAATTTACATACACAGCATTATTTAGAGTTATGTAGAGATTTTTCTGAGGAAATTATTAAACCTGAATATGGTAAACATGAACAAGGAAACTTCTTAGCAAATACAGTTGATTATTTTAAAGAACATGAAAGTGTAGATTATCATACTTTTAAAGATGAAATCTTTGAAGATGAAAAGCATAAAGATATGTTCGAAGATTATAAAAAACACTTTGAGAAATTAAATGATGTATTGGTAAGAAATAACTTCGAAGTTTCTGATATTGTATTAAAGAAAGAAAAAGGAAAGCTTAAAACAGAAATTAAGTTAGATACTAATATTCAGATTAAAATAGATATTGATGCACCAGATGCAGCTTCAGAATATTTAGAAAGAGGTTACGATGAGGATAAAAAAATGAAGTTTTACAAAGTGTATTATAACGCAGAGAAATAATAAAAAAGCAGCTATAAAAGCTGCTTTTTTTGAGTTATAATTTTTTCACATACTTAGTTACAATCACAATATTTTGTCCGTCAACTTTTCCTTCTATATATTCTGCGTTTTCAGCATCAAGAGAAATTCTTCTAACGGCAGTACCTTGTTTACAAACCATACTAGAACCTTTAACTTTTAAGTCTTTAATTAATACGACAGAGTCGCCAGCTTGTAAAATAGCTCCATTACTATCTCTATGAATTACTTTTTCACTTTCATCTAAATGCTCACCAGTTGCTTTGGCGAATCGAAGTTCATCAGCTTCTAAATACATCATGTCAAGCAAATCTTGAGGCCAACCTTCTTTTTTCAGACGATTTAACATTCTCCAAGCAACAACTTTTACAGCAGAAAATTCGCTCCACATACTATCATTTAAGCAACGCCAGTGATTTGGGTCAGTTGTTTCCGGATTGTTAATTTGAGATATACAGTGTGAACAAGCCAAAAAGCTTCCATCTACACCACCAGTAGAAATTGGTGGAACCTCATAAATATTCAAATCAGTTGTAGCTGCGCATAATTCACATTTATGTCCGCTTCTATCTTGTAATTCTTTTAGTAAACTCATCGATTCGCTTTATGTTTGCGAAAGTAAACTTTAATTTGAATAAGTTAGCAGGAAGTATCAGCAATAATCTTCCATTCTCCTTTTATTTTTTTGAAAATCACCATAAATATTCCGTCTAATTTTCCAGTTTCTCGAGTTAAATGATATTCACCCATTACATAGTAGCTATTACTTTCAATCTTAGAAATAGTTCTAATTTTAAATTTCAACTTACCTGAATCTTCTGCATATGGATAACTTTTTTTATACTTTTCCAATGTTTTTTTCCAACCGTAAGTGATTCCATTTCTACCTTGGAACTTTAAAGAGTCTGACTTCCAGTATCCTAACATGAAACAATCTAAATCATGTCTCGACCAGTCTGATGCTTGATGTTTCATAAGAGCTCTAATTTCTTTTTTATCTTGTTCTTCATTTGAAGTAGCACAAGAACAAATAATTAAGGTAAAGATTAGTAATAGTTTTTTCATGATAAAAAAATTTGTTCTATAAGATATAACCTTTTTTTAAAATCGTATTATTGAGAAAAATAATATTATGATATTAGAAAGTAAAAGATTAATTATTAAGGAAGCTGAAGTTAATGAAGCTCCTTTTTATTTTGAATTATTTAATGATCCTAATTGGATTAAATATATTCATGATAAAGGATTAAAATCTGTTGAAGAAACTGAAGTATACTTGAAAGATATTTTAGCAAAGAATGCTAAACTAAACGGATTAGGTTTTTTTTCTGTATTATTGAAAGAAACAAATGAATTTATAGGAATTTCTTCTGCTATTCAGCGTGAAAAATTAGATTTTGTTGATGTAGGTTACGGACTTTTACCTAAAGCAAGAGGGAAAGGATATGCGAGTGAAGCAACTTTGCTAATGATAGATTATATTAAAGAGAAGTTTAAACAAGAAAAAGTACTAGCTTTTACAGCTCCAGAGAATGAAAAATCACAACAATTATTAAAGAGATTAGGCTTTGAATATGTTGGATTAGAAACTGTTTTTGAAGGAGAGAAAGATAGTGTTTATGAATATAAATTTTAACTATGAAAATTGAGTGTTTACATCATATAGCTATTATTTGTTCAGATTATGAAGTGTCTAAGCATTTTTACACAGAAGTATTAGGTTTTACAATTCAGCAAGAAATATATAGAGAAGAACGAAAATCATATAAATTAGATTTAGCTCTAAATAGTGAATACTTGATAGAGTTATTTTCTTTTCCAGATCCTCCTAATAGACCTTCGTTTCCTGAAGCAACCGGACTACGTCATATTGCATTTGCAGTGAAAGATATAGAAAATTGGAAGTTGTATTTGGAAAGTAAAAATATTATTGTTCAAGATATACGAGTAGATGAGTTTACAGGAAAACGTTTTTTCTTTTTTAATGATCCTGATAATTTACCTATTGAATTGTATGAAATTTAAATAAAAAGACTATGAAAATGAGCGGGGATTTTATTCTTGGAGTAATAATATTATGTGTTTTATTATTCTTCATTTTTTGGATGGTAGAAATATAAACAAAAAAAGAAAAGGAAGATATAACGGATAAAGTGATTTCTGAAAAAGTGTTGAAAAGATCTATATCTAGAGGTAGAACTTTGTTTATTCAAGAAGATTGTTATAGTTGCCATAAACCAGATAAAAAAGATGGTTTTTTTCGCGTGGTTATTGATAGAGTTTCAAAGGAATGGCTGTATAAATTTATTAGAGATGAAAAAAGTTTAATAGAAGATAAAGATTCGGTAGTATTGTATTTGAGACAACGATTTAATCAGTCCAATGGAAAGCATGACAAAAAACATTTAACTAATGATCAGTTAAATGATATTTTAAATTACCTAAATAGTTTTAAAGTGAATTAATTCATAAAGTTGTGAAATATGAAGTTATCTGGTAATATAATTTTAGGTAGTATAATATCAGTTGTCTTAGTATTAATGATCGCTTGGGTAGTACAAATTGAAACAGCGATTGATGATAGTGATGTAAACAATTTTACCTCTAAAAAAGAAGAAGTAGTTGGTGTTTCTAATTCTTTAAAACAATCAAAGGAAAAAGGGAAGAAATTATGGAGAGAAAATAGTTGTACTAATTGCCATAAAATCCATGCTCGTGATGGTCATCCTTTACCAGGGGTAAAAGACAGATACCCAAAAGAATGGTTAATTCAGTATGTGAAAAATGAGCAAGTGTTAATTGAACAAAAAGACCCGGATGTTTTAGCTCTAAATGCTGAATGGAACTCTAACAAATCAGAGCACAAAAATCCTCATCTCACTGAACAAGATATATTAGATATTTTAAATTATACAAATAGAAGATAAAAAGAAAGCTAAACTGAAACAATGGTGTTGTTATTCAGTTAAATACAAATCAATAAGTCCTTCTGGAGTTTCTACTGCTATAGTTTTATTTTCACGATCTACCTTAATAATAAAATCATCAATCATTGGAATAAATATTTCTATTCCATCTCTATCAATTTCAAATAAAGGCTGTGCAGCTGAATCATTAATACTTGTGATTGTTCCAACGTCACCGAAATTTTTATCGGTAATAGTAAAACCAATCACTTCATGATAATAAAATTTATTTCCAGTAAGTTTTGGAAGTAAAGTTAGAGGTAAATAAATCCCAGCTTTCATAATCGCATCAGCATCAGCTTCAGAATCTACATCTTCAAATTTAACACGAAACATCGTGCTTTTACTTAAAGATGATTTTTCTATAAAAAAAGGAACCAGATTATTGCCTAATTCGACAAAAACTGATTCCAAATTTTTATAAAGATGAGGTTCATCAGTATCTAACTTAATAATTACCTCGCCTTTAAAACTGTGTTTTTTAACGATTCTACCAAGATAAAAACAATCTTTAGTTTGCATTATCGTTATACTTTTTTACTCTTCGCTATCTCCACCTTCTTCAGTAGCAGCATCTTCACTATCTACTACAGGAGCTTTTGCAGCAATACGAGCTTCGTTAACAGCCTTTTCAGCTTCTAAAGCTTTCGCTTTAGCATCTTCTTTAGCTTTTGCTAAATCATCAACTTTACCAGCAACTTTACCAGCTTTTTCTTCTAACCAAGCGTTATACTTAGCTTCAGCTTGCTCTTCTGTTAAAGCACCTTTTCTAACACCTCCAGCTAAGTGGTTCTTTAATAAAGCACCTTTGTAAGATAAAAGAGCTTTTGCAGTGTCAGTTGGTTGAGCACCATTTTGTAACCACTTTACAGCAGCATCAACATCTAAGTTAATTGTTGCAGGGTTAGTGTTTGGGTTGTAAGTTCCAATCTTTTCTAAGAAACGACCGTCTCTTTTTGCTCTAGAATCAGCAGCAACTACCCAATAAAATGGTTTTCCTTTTTTACCATGTCTTTGTAAACGAATTTTTACAGGCATACTTGTTAAATTTTAAGGTACACGACCTTGATTATTAATCTATTAATTTTTAAATTCGAAATTATTTCAAATTTTGAGTGTGCAAATTTATAAAACTTATTTGAATAAAATGCTCATTCACAGTTTTATTTACACAAAAAAGCACCTGAAAAAACAGATGCTTTTTAAAAATTAAATGTTGTTATATATTAAATTACTCTAACACTTACAGCGTTTAATCCTTTTTTTCCTTCTTTAAGTTCGAACTCTACTTCATCACCCTGTCTGATATCATCTATTAGTCCTGAGATATGTACAAAATACTCTGTTCCTGAATTTGACTCTGTAATAAATCCAAAACCTTTAGATTCATTAAAGAACTTTACCGTTCCTTGTTTCATTATAAAAAAATGTATTAAATATTAAAGTTGCAATTTAAGATTTAATTCTCAGTAAATCAGAGTTTTTTTTGACTTTATTTTTTAACTGTCTTACAATAAGCGTTTTTGGTTTTCAAAAAAGGAATCGGCTTGTAATTTCATTAAGTTTTGAGCCATTTTTTGTTTGTAATTGTAAAGTTCTTCTTCCGATTTTAAATCGTTATAAATTTCAGTATTGATATGTGTATCAGTATCCATTATTTTTTCTCTCTGATCTATCTTTTGTTGAATCCAAGTTCTTATTTCAGAAGTTCTATTTTCTAATTTATAATCATATTCACTTTTACTACTGATAAGTTTCGTGAAAATTGGAGATGTTTCTATAGCTAAAAACAATAAGAAAATAAATAAAGAAGGCATCCATGGAAGTTGATTTAAAGCATTTATCCGAGCCATTAATCCATCATAATTAGCAATAATTGGTTGAGAATTTGTTTCTGAGTCTTTTTGTTGTTGAATTAAAGAAGCGATTTCTGATTCTTTAGCGTTGATTTTTTCTTGATTATTCTTTTTCAATTTAGAAAGTTGTGCCAATGAAGCATCATGTTTTTCTCTTTTTTCTTTATAAACAGGACCTTTACCTTTTAGTTTGGTTCCTTTTCTTCCTTCTGCTTCTGATATATATGTTTCGTAAAGTTTATTGGTTTCTTGTTCTTTTAAATTAATTTCTTCTTTTAAATTAGAAATTTCAGTTTGAAGTTTTGTTATTTCAGGAGTAAACTGTGCTGCAATTTGATTTTTATTATCTAAGGTCATTTGATTCTTTTCTGTCAATAATACCTGATTAATTTCTTTTTCAAAAATCTTTAATTCCAGAGGTTTAGAAATTACTACAGCAATTATAACAGCTAATAAAAGTCTTGGGAAAGCTTGCATAAATTCCTTAACAAAGCTGTCTTTTTTTCTGAGTGTAGAAACTATGTACCTGTCTAAATTAAAGATGAGTAATCCCCAAACAATACCAAAGAATACAGCAGTATACATATTGTTAAATACAGTATATAAAGCATAACTACTAGCTATTGTAGCCATTAAGGCAGTGAAAAAAACTGTAGCTCCAATACCAGCATATTTATTTTGTTCACCATTAGAGCAATTTTGTATCAGATCGAGATCTACACCTGAACATAAAAGAAATAAACTTTTCATACTATTAATAACGATATAGCTTAATCTTTTTTACAAAAAAAATCAACAATTAAGAATCTATTAACTATT
>ERZ1740052.54-NODE-54-length-39113-cov-6.122152_pt1 | contig 39113 bp, 32 predicted proteins | sample MGYA00581750_ERZ1740052 | MGnify/ENA primary metagenome ERZ1740052 (study PRJEB43018, sample SAMN04849743) | marine metagenome | isolation source: floating plastic debris | place: Pacific Ocean | collected 2008-08-30 | study: EMG produced TPA metagenomics assembly...
CGTAACCAAAAAACCCCTTCATTTCCAGTATTTACCAAACCATTAAAATTCATATCAAGAATTACAATGTCATAACTAGTTTTTTCTATTTGTGAAATTATATTACTCGGATTTTTTTCAGTTACTATTGTTTTCACCAAAGGTTTAAGTAGCAAACGTATTGCAGTAAGTACATCTGCATCATCATCTATAACTAAAACTGTAGCTTTTTTTAATACCATTACTACAATATTACGATTTTATGACCAGGTTTTAAAAATTAGAAAACTTAAAAAAATGACACTGATAAAAGTGTACATTTTTGAACATTTAGTGTATCAAAAACGAACACTTTAAAAACACAACAACAACTTAAAACTTTGTTAAACAGAAAGTTAGAATTTTGGCATCATATTGACTATGAAACAAATAACGAAAAAGTTATTACAATGGACATTCAACTTCAAAAGAAAAAATTCTCAAATCAACATATCGCTATTGTTGCTAGTGTAATTATGTTTCTTGCATTACTATTATACATCTTTAAGCAGTCATCTGGAACTACTAAATTAAATGTAAAAAAGGAACGTATAGCTGTGAGCACTGTAATTAATGATGTTTTCCAAGAAAATATTCCTGTTAGCGGAATTGTATTACCTATCACAACTATTTATTTAGATGCTTTAGAAGGTGGTAATGTTGTTGAAAAATTTGTTGAAGATGGAGCTAAACTAAAAAAAGGACAACCTATTTTGAAACTTTCTAATACTGATTTAGAATTAAACCTGATTAATCAAGAAACTTCTGTATACAATTTATTAACGCAAATGCAAATTTCTCAAAATGCTGCTCGTCAAAATACCATCAATAGAAAAAATAGATATACTGATGTAGAAAGTAGTCATATTGAAGCTAATCGAGAATATAATTTGAATAAGAAACTATATGAAAAAGGAGTAATTTCTCGTCAAGACTTTGAATCTTCTAAAAATAATTACAACTATCAAAAAGAACGATTAAAATTAGCAAAACAAGTTTTATCTGAAGATTCTATTGCTTCAAGTTTAGAAATCAACAAAGCCAAAAGTTCCTACAGAAGAACTCAAAATGCTTTAAAACTGATGCGTAAAAAAGTAGGTGATTTAATTGTTCGCGCTCCTATTGATGGACAACTTACTTCTTTTGATACAGAAATCGGACAATCAATTAATAAAGGAACTCGTTTGGGCCAAGTTGATGTTACTTCAGATTATAAAGTTAGAATTGATATGGATGAGCATTATATTTCTAGAATCTATCCTGGACAAAAAGGAAGTGTTATGCTTCATAATAAAACGTATACCTTAGTAATTAAAAAGGTTTTTACTCAAGTTAATAATGGGAAATTTCAAGTAGATATGAAATTTGAAAAGGAAGTTCCTAAAGGAATTCGAAGAGGACAAAACCTACAAATAAAAGTAGCTTTAAGTGCAGAAAAACAAGCTTTACATGTTCCTAAAGGAAGTTTCTATCAGCAAACAAATGGAAATAGGATTTTTAAAGTTAGCGAAGATGGCTAAAGAGCATATCGTGTTGCTACTAGACTTGGAAGTCAAAACTCCAGTTTCTACGAAATTTTGGACGGATTAAGTTCTGATGATAAAGTGATTACCTCTAGTTATGACGCATATAAAGATATAGAAGAATTGATATTACAATAAAAAAATAAATAGAAAGTACTATGATACAGATTACTGACTTACAAAAATTTTACAAAACAGAAGAAGTACAAACCATTGCTTTAAACAAATTATCTTTTGAAGTTAAAGAAGGGGAATTTGTAGCTATAATGGGACCTTCAGGATGTGGGAAATCTACTTTACTTAACATTCTTGGTTTATTAGGTGATTCAGATGGCGGAAGCTTTAAATTTAATGGAATAGAAGTTTCTGACTACAACGAACGTAAACGTGCTAACCTAAGAAAACATAATATTGGTTTTGTTTTTCAGAGTTTTAACTTAATTGATGAACTTACTGTTTTTGAAAATGTAGAATTGCCTTTAATCTACACTGGAATAAAAGCTAAAGAGCGTAAAAAAAGAGTTGAAGAAGTTTTAGAAAAAATGCAAATCATGCATCGCAGAAATCATCTTCCTCAGCAATTATCTGGTGGACAACAACAGCGTGTTGCAGTGGCTAGAGCCGTTGTAAATAATCCGAAATTAATTTTAGCAGATGAACCTACTGGTAACTTAGATAGTAGTAATGGTAATGAAGTTATGGATTTACTTATTGATTTAAATGAATCTGGAACAACAGTAGTTATGGTAACGCATAGTGAACATGATGCTAAATATAGTCATCGAATTATTCGAATGTTAGACGGACAAAAAGTAACTGAAAACATTTTAGCTTAATTATTAACCTTTAAAAACAAAGCCTTACGTTATGCTTAAAAATTATTTTAAAATAGCATGGAGAAATATTATGAAAAACAAAGTGTTTTCATTTATAAATGTTATTGGACTTACCATAGGTTTAAGCGCCTCTTTTATTATAGGCTTAATGATTTATTATGATTTTACTTTTGACAATTTTCATAAAGACAGTGATCGAATTTATAGAGTCGTTTCTAACTTTAGCGGTCCAAACGGAAAGTTTTTTAATTCTGGAGTTACTCTAGCTTTAGAAGATGCTATTAAAGAGAATTCTAACTTAGAAGTTATTAACGGATTTACAATTGAACGTCCTTCTATTGTAGAAAACAAGGAAGAAAATATTATTAAAAAATGGCCAAATCATGTCATTTTCACCACACCTGAATATTTCGATATTTTTGACTATAATTTTCTAGCAGGGAATAAAAATGATGCTTTAGATAATCCTAATCAGGTAGTTTTAACCAATACAAGAGCCAAAGAATATTTTCCAAAGCTAAATCCATCTCAAATAATTGGAAAAACTTTAGTTTATAATGATTCTTTACAAATAAAAGTTAGTGGGATTGTAGAAAACTTAAAAGGTAGAACCGACTTTATCTTCCAAGAATTTATATCAAGACCAACAGTTTTAAATACTCGTTTAAGAGATGATTTTATAAACAAAAACTGGAATTCAACAAACTCTAGTTCTCAATTATATTTAAAAGTTCATTCTGGCACAAACCTAGAACAGATACGAAAAGAATTAAACGATTTAGCAGAAAAACATTTAGATGAATTTTCTCGCAAATACAATCAATCTAAAGAGTTTGTATTACAACCATTAAACGATATTCATTTTAACGATAGTTATGGAATTTATGACTGGGAAAGAAGTCAACCAAGCAAACCTTTATTAAGAAACTTAGGATTAGTTGCTATTTTCTTACTATTGTTAGGTTGTATTAATTTCATTAACCTCAACACTGCTCAAGCTACACAACGTTCAAAGGAAATTGGTATTCGAAAAGCTTTAGGAAGTTCAAAAAAACAGTTAATCATACAATTTATGGGAGAAACATTCTTACTGGTATTTTTATCAGGCACACTCTCTTTATTGTTATCGAAGTGGTTAATTCAAGTCTTTTCAGACTTTGTTCAAGATGGATTAACATTCTCTTTATTTGGAACTCCTATAATTATCATTTCAATTATTCTACTTTTACTAATTGTTACTTTTTTATCTGGATTTTACCCTGCTTTAGTAATGTCTAAATTTAATGTAATTGCTGTATTGAAAAACAACTTAGGATCGGGAGAAAAAAAGGCTTTATTGAGAAAATTCTTAACAATATTTCAATTTACAATTGCTCAAATTTTTATTATAGCTACCTTATTAGTTGGAAAACAAATCAATTTTCTATTGAGTAAAGACGTAGGATTTAAAACTAAAGCTGTTGCTTCTATTTATAATCCAAGAGGAGAACAAGAATTAGCGAAAAAAGAACTGTACTTACAAAAGCTAAAAGCTATCCCGCAGATTAAAAAATTAAGCATTGGTGGTGTACCTCCAGCATCTAATAGTTATAACACTTCTACTGCAACGTATACTGATGGAAATGAAAAAGTACAATCTGACATTCAATTTATTTTTGGAGACACAAATTATGGTGAATTATTTGAACTGAAATTATTGGCAGGTAAAATGTTTAGAAATGACACTGTAAGAGAATTAGTTATTAATGAAACAGCTAGAAAAACATTCGGATTTAAAACACCGGAAGATGCTATTGGAAAATCCTTAGATTTTGGAGGCTCAAAGACTCCTATTGTTGGTGTTATGTCTGATTTCAATCAGCAATCGCTTCGATTCAATATTTCACCCTTAGCTTTTACTGGAGATTGGTACAGACCTAAGTATAGTAGATTTATGGCTGTACATGTTGCTTTTCATGATTTATCTGATGATGATTTCAAAAAAACTTTAGATAAGATTAAAAATATTTACGGTGAAGTGTATAGTGAAACAGAAGATTACCGTATCGAATTCATGGATGAAACAATTGCTAAGTTTTACAACAAAGAAAATAAGATTTCTAAACTATTAAGTTGGGCTACTGGACTTTCTATTTTAATTAGTTGTTTAGGTTTATGGGGACTTGTAATTTATACTACCAATAGACGTGTTAAAGAAATTGGAATGCGAAAAGTTTTAGGAGCATCTGTACTACAAATCAACACGCTTTTGTGTAAAGAATTCTTAATACTGGTTAGTATAGCCTTTGTATTGGCCTCGCCTATAGCTTGGTACGGGATTCATAAATGGCTTCAAGATTTTTCTTACAGAACAGATATTGGATTTGTAACTTTTCTAGTGAGTGGATTTACCATGATTGTATTCGCTCTAATAGTAATTAGTATAAAAACTATTCAAGCAGCAAGCTCTAATCCTGTAAACTCATTACGATCTGAATAAATATTTTTCAACTAAATAATTGTATCGTTTTAAATGAAAAACGATACAATTATTTTAAATTAAATCTGTTGATTATATTAAATTGCTTATTAAAAAAATTGACCGATGAAAAAAATACTCTCACTAACAATCATTGCTCTTTTAGCCCTGTTCCTTTTATTAAGGACAACTACAAAAGGAAAACAATACACTAATCAAATTGAAGCCTTAATTTCATTACCTAAAGAAAATTTAATTAATAAAGATGGAAAAACAATTAAATCTCGTATAAAACCACCTAAAGGTTATGAGCGAAACACAATAAAAAACAATTCTTTTCAATATTACTTAAGAAACTATAAATTAAAAAAACACGGTACTGAAATCATTAATTACGATGGTTCTAAATATTTTGCTCAAGATTGGCATGATGCTATTTTAGAAGTTCCAGTTCCAAAAAACGGTTTGCAACAATGCGCCGATGCTTTAATGAGAATTAGGTCTGAGTATTTATGGGATCAAAATAGGAAAGATGAAATAGGTTTTAAATTTACTTCTGGTCATTATTGCTCTTGGAAACAATACGCTGCTGGTTATAGACCAAAAATCAAAGGTGACAAGGTCAGTTTTTATAAAACAGCAAGGCCAGATTATTCTAAAACCAACTTTTACAAATATTTAAATTTAATTTATACCTATGCAGGAACTGCTTCTTTGCATAATGAACTTAAAAAAGTAAAAATTAAAGACATTAGAATTGGAGATATGTTGGTAAAACCTGGATTCCCTGGACATATCGAAATTATTGTAGATGAAGTAAGTAATAAAAAAGGCGAAAAGCTTTTTTTATTAGCCCAAGGAAACACACCTGCACAGAGCGTTTGTTTACTTAAAAACTTTGAAGATACAGATATCTCTCCTTGGTATAATTTTTCTTCAAACGCACCAGTTTATACTCCAAGTTACTATTTTGAAAAACCAGTTTTTGTTCGATTTAAATAAAATTAAAAAGTATTTACAAGCTTTTTAATTGCTACTAGATTAGAAAGTAATTGTTCTAAATAATCTAAGTGTAACATATTAGCTCCATCAGATTTTGCATTAGCAGGATCAAAATGTGTTTCAATAAATAAACCATCAACATTATTTACAACTCCTGCTCTAGCAATAGTTTCAATCATATCTGGCCTACCTCCTGTAACTCCAGAACTTTGATTTGGTTGTTGTAATGAGTGAGTTACATCTAATACAGTTGGAGCAAATTTTTTCATCGTAGGAATTCCTCTAAAGTCTACTAATAAATCTTGGTACCCAAACATTGTTCCTCTTTCTGTAATCCAAGCTTTTTCACTTCCAGAATCTTTTACTTTTTTTACAGCGTGTTCCATAGCTTCAGGACTCATAAATTGTCCTTTTTTTAAGTTTACTACTTTACCTGTTTTTGCTGCAGCGACCACTAAATCTGTTTGACGAACTAAAAATGCAGGAATTTGTAATACATCTACATATTCTGCTGCTTTTTCAGCATCAGAAATTTCATGAATATCTGTAACTGTTGGCACATCAAAAGTTTCAGAAACTTTTCTTAAAATTTTTAAAGCTTTATCATCACCTATACCAGTAAAACTATCAATTCTACTTCTATTCGCTTTTTTAAAACTCCCCTTAAAGACGTAAGGAATTTCTAATCGATCTGTTATAGCAACAATTTTCTCTGCTATTTTTAAAGCCATATCCTCTCCTTCTATTGCACAAGGACCTGCCAGTAAAAAGAAATTATTAGAATTAGTATGCTTTATTTTAGGTATAAGATTTAAATCCATCATCAAAATTTTGGCAAATTTAAGGAATAATATTAGCTATATTTAGCTTTTAATTTATTTACTTATGAAATCTATTCTTTTAAAATTACCTCTTATATTTTCTTTATCTATTTTGGTTAGTTGTGCCATTAATTTAAAGAGTGCCAATGGTGCAGATGGAACTAAAGGAGAAGATGCTACTAATGGTGAAACTGGAAAAAATGGAATCGATGGTAACGATGTAGCTTTAAACAATTTTTCTAAGTCTAAAACAGAAAATAAGCAACAGGTTACAGCTCCAAGTATTGATACTACTTTAGTAAGAAATCATTTATACACTTTAGCTTCTGATGAAATGGAAGGAAGAGCTACTGGAACTCCAGGGATTGAAAAAGCTGCTCAGTATATAGAAAATGAATACAAAAAAATTGGTCTAAAAACATTTCAAAATTTAAAAACATACCGACAAAACTTCGAAGATAAAGGCATTAAAATGTTTAACGTAATTGGTCTCTTAGAAGGAAAAAGTAAAAAAGATGAGATTGTAATTGTCTCTGCCCACTACGATCATTTAGGCACCAAAAAAAGTGGTGATGGTGATCGCATATATAATGGTGCTAATGACGATGCTTCTGGTGTAGTTGGTGTTTTAACTTTAGCTAAGTATTTTGCTGAACAAAACAACAATGAGAGAAGTATTTTATTTGTATGTTTTACTGCTGAAGAAATGGGATTAATTGGTTCTACATATTTTGGAAAACAAATTGACCCTAGTAAATTCGTTGCAGGTATTAATCTTGAACTCATAGGAAAAGAACCAAGAACCGGACCTAAAACAGCCTGGTTAACAGGATTTGAAAGATCAAACTTTGGTAAAATTATTCAGAAAAACTTAGAAGGCACTGGTTACAAACTTTATCCAGATCCTTATAAAAAGTATCGCCTATTTTTCCGATCAGATAATGCTTCTTTAGCTCGTTTAGGTGTTCCTTCTCATACCTTTTGTACAACACCTATCGATTTAGATAGAGATTACCATAAAGTTTCTGATGAAGCCAAAACATTAAATGTATCAATTTTAACAGAGACAATTAAGGCTGTTTTTGTAGGAACCACATCTATAATTAATGGAAAAGATACTCCTACTAGAATAAAACTCGAAGAATAAAATACCATATTCTTAAATAAAACACCAAAAAAAAGAATATCTAACAACATTGATATGCTTTTTTTATTGAATATTCTTTTTTTATATAAAAACTCGTAAACCTCAACAATAACAATAGCTAAAAGCATTCTTTTCAAATACAATTTTATCAAAAACAACAAAAAAACACTCTCAAAATAAATATTTGATAAAATTTTTATGATTTTTTTAATATATTCGTGTCAACAAATTAAAAAACCCTTCAAAGAATGAAAAAACTATTACTTACCCTAGCGGTAGCTGGGGCTATAGTTTCGTGCTCTAAAAATGACGAAACTATAGATCAGCCAATCCCAGAACAACAAACAGAACTTCTTTCAAAAAGTAAAATCAACAACATTATTCAAGAATCTTTAGAAACAAAAGGAGATTTTAATTGGATGGACACAAATGCACAAACTATCTGGAGTGCAGTTAAGCATGGTAACAACTTATTAACCATTGGATATGGTAGTGATCCTGGACAATTTCAGAGAAGCGCTGCTTCTACAAATATTAAAGATAAACTTATCAATTTAGTAAGATCTATTGAAAGCAAAGACAACTCTACTGCTTCTAGAGCTACTGATGATTTATATGTTGATGATAATATTAATGTAATAGATATTAAAGTTGAAAATATCTCAACGATAGAAGCCTTATTAGCAGATCAAACTGTTCGCTATTTAGAACCTGCTTCTTACACTTTACAAGAAGACAATGGATTAAGCGCTAGATCTGGAGAAGGTTTTGGATGTGGTTTTAGATCACAAAACATTGCTTCTTCTGATTTTAGAACTGTATCTCCTGCAGCAAGAGTACCATGGAATTTTGATATTCACAATATTCCTGCGGCTTGGAATTATAGTACTGGTAGAGGTATAACAGTTGCTGTAATTGACTCTGGTTTATCGCCTGAACAAAGATTCATGAATCAAAACTTTAATACAGGGCAATCTTCTGGTAGAAGTGTTCAAAAATTTGGAACATATGTAGATTCTATTTGGCCTTGGTCGAATAACTATGATGGTGTTAATGATAAATGTGGACACGGAACTAGTATGGCTTCTGTAGCTACAGCTCCTAGAAATGGTAATAATTTACCTGTCGGTGTTGCATACAATGCGAACTTAGTTAGTTATAGAGCTGTACAAAATGTATTGATAGATGATTATCATGAAAAAAGAGGTGTTGCCGAAGCATTAACTGCTTTAGGTAATAGAAGTGATGTGAAAATTATTTCTATGTCAATTGGTTCTCCTTTTAGCATTTCGAGAGTAAAAGACGCTGTTAAGTATGCCTATAACAGAGGAAAGATGATTATTGCTGCTGGTGGAACTTCTACTTCTTTTACAACTTGGTATGGTGTAATTTTCCCAGCAAGTATGAATGAAACAGTAGCAGTTACTGGTTTAAAAGAAGGAAGATACACAAGATGTGGTAATTGTCACTCTGGTTCTAAAATTGATTTCACTATAGAAATGGAAAGAAACTCTGGAAACTTTGTTCCCGTATTAAGTTCTTACAATAATGCTGCTAATTATGTTGGTGGTTCTTCTGTAGCAACTGCTACTACTGCTGGTATTGCAGCTTTAGTTTGGGCTAAAAATCCAACATGGACTAGAGCTCAAGTTCTTGATAAAATGAGAAGAGCAGGAGAATTTTACCCTAACAGAAACTCTAGTTTCGGATATGGAAATATTGATGCTTTAAAAGCTGTACAATAGAAAACGAATTTTATACTTTCTTTATTAATTATAAAGGCCTTGCTGATTCAGCAGGGCTTTTATTTTTTATATCATCTATTCTAATTTATTTAACTTTGGCATGAAGTTAGCTTATAGTTTTTTACATCTAAAAACAGATGTATAAATAACTTTTATAAATTTGCATAGTAAATAAATTAAATCATAATGAAGAAAATTACTTTTATCATTTGTTTCCTTTTCATTTCTACAGGTCTTTTTAGTCAAAACAGAGAAGGATCTATCTTCTATTCTTTTGTTGAAAAAACTGACGCTGAATATAAAATTAGTGTAGATATTTATGAAGTTGAAAAGATTGAATTTATTAAAATAGAGCTTGTAGACGAAAACAAAAATGAACTAGTTGTAGAAACTGCTGAGTTGGCTTTAAGAGAAGGAAAATACTACTTAAAATTTAATGATGAAGAAAAAGAAGTTGTACCTGAAGATATTACTTTATCGATAAAAAATGAATACAACGATATTAAATACCCTCAAATAAATATAAAGTTACTAGACAAATTACTAAGAATAGTAGATTATTCACAAAAGGTATTTTATTAAGCATAAAAAATCCTGAGAATTACTTCTCAGGATTTTCTTTTTTATAGAGTTAAATAAACTGCAAATTAGTATAAGAATTGTAATGCAATAATATCGTTTGGACCAAACTCTCCATCATCACTAGAACTAAAACAAGCAATCATGACAGAAGTAGGATCGTATCCTGCAGGAGTTCCTGGAACTGGATTAGCTCCAACACCAGCAGTACCTTCGTTTACGTTTTGACCACAACTTTGTCTTGTTTGATAATCTGTATGACGGAAACCAACAGAGTGACCAATTTCGTGAGTAATTACATGCTCATTTACATTAGTAGAAAAACCTTCTAATCCATAAATTTGAACAAACTTAAATGGATTACCTCCTGTTGGGAAACCATCAGATCCTCCAGTACCGTTTTGATTAGGGTTGTTGTATACTTCCATATCCTGTGGTTGGTAATTTGTACCATAAGTTAAGTTAAACCTGATACTTAAGTTTAACCTGTTATAGTTATTTACAGCCCACTGTAAAGCTGTTTGAGCTTTATTAGATAAACCAAAACCTCCACCACCAGTAAATCCGATGATATTAATAACTGTATTTTGAGCAACTAAATTATTAGTATAGTAGTTTCTACCTGTTAAATCTTGTAAATTAGGAAGATTTTTAATTTGATCTTCTGTAAAATGTAGATCACCTTCTGCTTGATACATGGGAGCTGTATCTCCATTAGGCAATACATAATTTACTTTTTTTACATTGTTTGTGTTTACATCAAAGTCAGCTAGCTTTGATATAAGTACAGAAGAAACACCATTATCAGCCACAGCTTCAGGCTGATTGTTGTCCTCTGATTGACATGCGAAAAAACTCGCACCAACCAACAATAATGCAATTCGGGAGAATTTCATTTTTTTCATGTTTAAATTGTTTTTTAATGGTTATTAATTAAATTTTTAACGAAATTATAACTTTTTTTTCACCATTTTAACATTTAACCACTTTTACACAACATTAAATTAAATGTTAATAAAACAACAATATGTTTAAAAATTTAACATTTTTACTACAAAAAAAACATAAAGCAACATATAATGAATTCTACAAAATATAGTAACCACATATAACTTTTCAGCTTACAATTTACAATCATAAACATTTAAACTATTTCAAACTAATATTTAGAAAGTTTAAAAAAATATATAAAAAGCTAAAAAACACACCCTACAAAACCTATCTAAAAAATAGGATAAATATTAAAAATCTCTTTTTCAAACATATATAAACACAAAAAAGATCTCTATTAATGAGATCTTTTAATTATTTAAATTAAAAACTAATTTTTATTTATTATTTAAAAGACGAGCTTCTTCTTAAAATCGAAGAAGCTCTTTTGCTTTGGGGATTATATAAAGGCATTGGGGATTACCTAGTACTGTTCTTTTTCTTAATTTATCTTTTTACTAATTAGACACTTAGAAAAATAAAAAGTCACAGTAAAAAAAGAAGACTTCAAAATTAATTGAAGCCTCCTTGTCTAACCAAACTTAGTATAAAAACTAACTACTACTATTTTTATTATGATATATTTTTATATTTTTCAAGTATTTAAAACTAGTGTTTAAAAAAAGAGGCTTTAAAAGCAAAAGCCCCTTGTCTAACCAAACTTAGTATAAAAACTAACTACTACTATTTTTAACTACTATTAACTATTTAAACACTTTTATGTGTTTTTTACATCTTTATAACTTAGGGATTATAAAATTGTAATTTGGGAATTACTATATATTGTTAATGAACTTATCTAATCTTGAAAACAGTTGTTATACTGTTACATTTATTTGACACACTTTTTTTTGATTGGTCACTAAAAAAGGAGATTCGAAATAAAATATTTTAAATCTCCTTGTCTAACCAAACTTAGTATAAAAACTAACTACTACTACTATTTTTAACTACTACTAACTATTATACTTTATATGTCGTTATATCTCTATAACTAGGGATTATAAAATTGTAATTTGGGAATTACTATATATTGTTAATGAACTTATCTAATCTTGAAAACAGTTGTTATACTGTTACATTTATTTGACACACTTTTTTTTGATTGGTCACTAAAAAAGGAGATTCGAAATAAAATATTTTAAATCTCCTTGTCTAACCAAACTTAGTATAAAAACTAACTACTACTATTTTTAACTACTACTAACTATTTAAACACTTTTATGTGTTTTTTACATCTCTATAACTAGGGATTATAAAATTGTAATTTGGGAATTACTATATATTTTCAATGAACTTATCTAATTTTAAAACAGTTATTATACTGTTACATTAAATAAGACACATCTTTTTTTGAATGGTCACTATAAAAAGAAAAAACTCAATTAAATTGAGTTTTTAGTGAAGATATTTTCTTAAAATTATTCTATGTTCTGGTATAGACTTATCGTAGTTTTCTACTAACAACTCTAGTATTTCCGGGGGCTTAACCCCTACTTCTTTTTTTGACAAGAATCTGGAAACATATAAATTATAGCTATCTGTTTTTTTTTCAAAAATTAAAAAATGTTCGCTATTTAGTTCTGTAAAAGCTATTTCGTTTCCAGAAAAAGTATTTGATTGATCTTCAGAAAAATCTGAAAAATCGTAGTACTTCAATACATTCTCCATGTTATACTATTTCAGCAGATAAACCTAATTCTAACAATTTAGAACATCTTGGTTCTAAATCTTCATATTCTCCTGTTTTAACAGCACACTTTCCTTTATAATGTACAAGTATTGTACATTGCTCTGCTTGCTCTAAAGTATGATCACAAACATCAATTAAACTATCTATTACAAAGTCAAATGTATTTACATCATCATTATACAAAATAATTTCATGTTGACTAGTTTCTTGTACTAGTACATCTAATTCTTCTTGTATTTTTTCTATCGTACTCATCTTCAATTTTACTTAATATACTTTAACGACACCCAGTTATTTCTTTCAATAACTACATCTAAGGTCATTCCGTATTTAGATACTTCTTTATCTATAATTGGAATATCTTCCTTATAAAATCCACTTAAAAGTAATATTCCTTTCTCACTTATACAACTCATATAAGCATTCATATCTTTTAAAAGAATATTTCTATTAATATTTGCGATAATGACATCGTATTTTCTATTAACTAATAACTCTGCGTCTCCTTCTAAAACAGTAATATTTTTACAAGAATTTCGCTCTACATTCTCTAAAGAATTTACATAACACCAATTATCAATATCTATAGCATCTATAGGGTTTGCACCTTTCATTTCAGCAAAAATTGCTAAAACTCCGGTACCACACCCCATGTCTAATAATTTTTTATCTTGTAAATTTAAACCTATAAGATGCTGTATCATCATGTATGTTGTTTCATGATGACCTGTTCCGAAACTCATCTTAGGTTCAATAACTATATCGTATTCTAAGTTTGGATTTTCATGAAAAGGAGCTCGAATACTCACTTTGTCTTCTACTTGAATTGGATTAAAATGTTTTTCCCATTCTTCATTCCAATTTGTTTGTTCAACTTCTTTGAACTCATAAGTTATTTCAAATTCCGTTGATTCAAGTATAAAGATTTCCTCTAAAACATCTTCTTTCCAATCTTTCTTTTGAATATAAGCTAACAATCCAGTTTCATTTTCAACAAAACTTTCAAAATTTTTCTCACCTAATTCAGCTATTAAAATTTCAATTGCTGGCTGTTTAGGTTCTACTACAAAAGAATACTCTATATATATATTATCCAATTAAATTGATTTTTACAATAGCAGAAAAATCTTTTTCTTTTAATGAAGCTCCTCCAATTAAACCTCCATCAACATCTGGTTTAGAAAAAATTTCTTCTGCATTATTTGGTTTTACACTACCTCCATAAAGAATAGAAACACTATCAGCCAATTTAGCATCATAAGACTTAGCTAATAAACCTCTAATAAATTCATGCATTTCTTGAGCTTGATCTGCTGTAGCTGTTTGTCCTGTTCCTATTGCCCATACAGGCTCATAAGCTAAAATGATATTTTTAAATGCTTCTGCCTGTAACCCGAAAAGTGCTTCTTTTAATTGGCTTTCTACAACTGAGAAATGATTTTCATTTTGTCTGTCTTCTAATTGTTCTCCAAAACAAAAAATAACATCTAAACCTTTTGCTACTGCTGTATTTACTTTTTGAGCTAAAGCCTCATCTGTTTCGTTAAAATAAGCTCTTCTTTCCGAATGCCCCAAAATAACAACATTTACTCCAATATCTAACAACATATCAGCAGAAATCTCACCTGTAAAGGCTCCATTTTTAGCTTCGTGTAAATTTTGAGCAGAAACTTCTAGAATACTCTTTGCAGTTTTCTTTACAGCATGTTGAAGATTCACAAATGTTGGAGCAATAATTACACGAGTATTATCTAATTTTACTCCTTTTAATTCTTTTTTTAACCCTTTAAGTAACTCTTTAGTTTCATTTAAAGTGTTGTTCATTTTCCAGTTACCTGCTACAATTTTTTGTCTCATTGGTTTTATTATAAATACTTCTGTTATTGAAGGTTGATTATTATTAGTTTACTAGCACATTTATTTTAAAAACTTTGTAGTGCAATCACACAAAACTAGTTTTTTAATAACGAAGTTTAAAGATTAAGCTTTAGTTTTTTTACGAAAACGTAATAATTATTTGAGGGCTTTTAAAATTCTAGAATCATTAATTCTAATCGCATTAAAGACTCCAATACCTCCTATTTCATCTATCACTAAATATCTTGGTATCCATGACAAATCTAAAAATTCACCTAAATCTCCATCCCAACTAGAAGGTAATAAATAATGTTCTCCTTTGATTCCATATTTACTTATTCCATTCTGTAAATCAGTTAATGAATCATCTATGGATAAAAATAAAAAAACTATATCTGGATTATCTTTCTGAAGTTGCATAACTTTAGGCATTGACTTAATACAATCTGAACACCAAGAAGCCCAAACATCAATTAAAATCTTTTTTCCTTTATATTGATTTAAAACGTTATTGAAAGTAATCGTATCATTTGATAATGTTACCAATTGATCTTGCAAAGCTTTTTCAGAAAACAAGGTTTCTAATCTTGGCTTACAACTTAAAAACACCATCAAAATAAATAATAAAGAAAGTAACTTCATTTATTTCAATTTATCTGATACTTTGGATGTTTTAAAAACTTCTATATTTCCTTGCTCATCTATTTTTAGAAATCTAGGAATACTTTTTAATTTTAGAAATTTCCCTAAACTTCCTTCTCCTTTTTCAGGAATGTAATAAAATTGTCCTTTAGGTTTTACATACGCTAAACCTCGCTTCCAATCGTAATAGGAATGATCTACTGATAAAAAAACAAAACTGAATTCAGGATTTTCTTTTTGAAATTTTAAAACATCATCAAAACTATCCTGACTTACAGGACAATAACTAGCGAATATTTGAACAAAAATCTTTTTCCCTTTATTACGCTCTAGAACTTCTTTAAATGTTATTGTTTCTCGATCTAAAGTTTGAATTTTCTCATTTAATGCAGACTCTGAAAACACTTTCGGTGAAGCACAACTTGCTAAGAAAACTATAATTACCAAATAAAAATATTTCATTTAATTCAATTTTACTCTTGGATCCAACCAAACATAGATAATATCTACCAAAATATTGATTATTATAAATATACTTGAAATCACTAATACACTTCCCATAATAACTGGTAAATCTAAAGTATCTAAAGCATTAACAATCTCTTTTCCTAAACCATTCCAATTAAAAATATATTCAATAAAAACTGCTCCTGCCAACATAGAAGCAAACCAACCTGAAATTGCAGTAACAACAGGATTTAATGAATTCTTTAAAGCATGGTTTTTAATTACTTTGAAATTAGATAATCCTTTTGCTCGAGCTGTTCTTATATAATCTTGATTTAAAGTTTCTAACAAAGAATTTCTCATTAATTGACTTACAACAGCTAACGGTCGTATTCCTAAAACAATGGCTGGCAATATTAAATTTTTCCATTGTATGTAAATTCCTTCACCAAAATCATCTACAACAAATAAACTTCCTGTCATTTCAAGTCCTGTAAATTCATGTAGAACAAACCCGAAAAACCAAGCGAATAAAATTGCTGAGAAAAAGGAAGGTAAACTCATTCCTAATGTACTTAAAACAGCTATTAATTTATCTAAAGTAGAATTTTTATAAACCGCAGAAAATACTCCTAATAGAATTCCTAAAACAATAGCCATTGTGATAGCAAAACTTGCAAGAACTATAGTATTAGGTAATGTTTCTTTAATTACTGAAGTTACAGATTTTCCATTTTTTTGAAAAGATTCCCTTAAATAAGGATATTTTACAACTACACTTAAATCACCAACAGAAAAAATATTTTTAAATGTATATTTTTCTGAAGCCAATGAAGTATAATGATTTTCATTTTTGCTATGAAAAGACAAAGGTGACAAATCATTCAAATAATATAAATATTGAGTTCCAACTGATTGATCGAAACCATACTTTTTTCTAATAATCTCTAGTTGTTCACTATCTTCTCTTTGTCCCATTAACATTCGAGCTGGATCACCAGGTAAAATATTAAAAAGAAAGAAAACAACGGTTACTACTCCTAAAAGTGTTAGAAAACCATAAAAAATCTTAGTTGTTATATACTGAAACATTTGAAAACAAAGATAACAGAAACTTTAAAATAGTTACTTTTGCCTAACTTTTTAACAACAAACAATGACAACTGAACAATTAGTAGCTGAAATACGACAAAAAAAATCGTTTTTGTGTATTGGGTTAGATGTAGATTTAAATAAAATACCCAAACATTTATTAGCGTTAGAAGATCCTATTTTTGAATTTAACAAAGCAATTATAGATGCTACTCACCATCTTTGTGTCGCCTATAAACCGAATACTGCTTTTTATGAAGCTTATGGTATTAAAGGATGGAAATCTTTAGAAAAAACAATAGAATACATAAGCAAAAATCATCCTAATATTTTTACGATTGCTGATGCTAAGAGAGGAGATATTGGAAATACTTCAACAATGTATGCTAAAGCTTTTTTTGAAGATTTATCTTTTGATTCAGTTACAGTTGCTCCTTATATGGGAAAAGATTCTGTTGAACCTTTTTTAGCTTTTGAAGACAAACATACCATTTTATTAGCTTTAACTTCTAATGCTGGTGCTTTTGATTTTCAAACTCAAAAAGTAGATGATAAAGAAATGTATAAACATGTTTTAAATACATCTAAAACATGGAAAAATGCACATAACTTAATGTACGTAGTTGGCGCTACAAAAGCAGAATATTTAAAAGAGATTCGTGAAATTATACCTGAAAGTTTCTTATTAGTTCCTGGAGTTGGTGCTCAAGGTGGAAATTTACAAGAAGTTTGTAAATATGGAATGAACTCTTCTGTTGGTTTATTAATCAACTCCTCTAGAGGAATTATTTATGCAGGAAATGATGAAAACTTTGCGAAAGAAGCAGCAAAAAAAGCAGAAGAATTACAATCGCAAATGAGTGCTATTTTATAAATAAAAAGGTCTTAAGCGTAAAACTTAAGACCTTTTAACTTTTTAATTATTTCCTAGCTAATTCTAACGCTTTTTCTAGAAACTCATCTCTACCTTCCTTAACACCTTGTATCGTTTTTTCTACATAAACATTTGGTAAAATTCCTATTCCATGATGTTGAGAACCATCGTGTTTTACCACTTTCATCCCAGTCCAAGAAATTCGGTAGTTACCAGGTAAAGTAAATGGATTTACATTCCCATTTGTTCCTGCAGTAGGTTGACCTATAATAGTTGCCAACTTATAGCCTTCAATGAAGCCCATAAAACTCTCTGCATAACTTATCGCTCTTCCGTCTATGATAAAAAACATCTTTGCTTTAAGTTTTTCTTTTTTAGCCTTTAAACTCCAACCAAACGTCTTATAATTTATTGATTTTTTTTGATCAGGATATACCATTTCAGGAACTTGCATCCAACTCGTATTCTCATCATTTTTTTGTAATAAATAAGTAATTAACTCATGATTACCATTCGGATAACCTCTTAGATCACAAATAATTGATTTTGCTTTTTTTAATGAAGACATTTTATCGAAAACTTTATCTATACTAATTTCATCGATATCTAAATAATAGATTCCTTCCTCTATTTCTTTAAATATTGGTCTTTTCTCCTTAATAAGTTCTCGATAGTAAGACCTATACGAAACATTCCTAATTACGTTTACCTCTTTATTAGTAGAAGTTTTCAGATTTAAAACAGACAATTTTCTTCCTAAAAGGGATTTAATTTTAGCTCTATGGTTTAACCAACCTTGTGTAGGAGCCGAGATAGTTTTCTCTATTTCTTTAAAATATTTCTTACTTGGTTTTCCATCTATAAACACAATTTCATCTCCTACTTTTAAACCTTCTACTCCATTGTTTTTAGTTATGATTAATTTTCCTTCGATCCATTCCCAAGAAAAATTAGGGCAATATCTTTTTTGCGTTTCACCTGATACTCTTACATGACCATCCTTTAATGATGCAGTGAGAATTTCTAAATTTTCTAAAAACTTCTCTGAATCAAAAATTCTATTACATCTTAAAAAAGCATTTTCCAATTCTTTATTCCAATTGACATTAACTACATCAAAATATGGATAAAAATGCTGAAAAACATTCCATGTATTTATAATATTACCGTATTGAAAAGCTAAATTTCTAGTTTCTAGCTTTAGTTCTTTCATTTTTTTATTCAGGTTATCTATTTTTTTTGAATCTGATTTTGGATAAGTACCATTTTTATTTGTGTACAAAACTAAAGGTACGTGACAGGAAATTTCTTGATTTATAGCTTCATTAATATACTCGCCAAACTTCAATTCTGTTTCAAAGTTTTTCTTGGTTTTCCTTTTTCTTTCATCCGCTCTAAATTGAATTTTTAAGACATGGTTATCTTTATTAGATTCATCTGTTACATATTCTGTGCTATATCCCCTTTTTTTAACTTTCCATGTTTTTGATTTTACATTTTCAAAATCTCCATTTTCTAATTGGATTTCTTTCCAAGAACCATTATCATCTACAAAAAACTTAAAGTCATCCGTAAATAATTGCCCATCACCAATCAAAATAGAGCCGATTAAAACACTTTCAGCATCTTCATCTACTTTTCCAATAATTTCGTAATTACTCCAATTTGATTTTCTAATTGGATTTTCCGACATGTTATTAAAAAAACCAGGCTTAGATTCTTTTCGGTCTACTCTCAGCCATAATCTTCCGTTTCCATTAATTCCTTCATATTTACATTTTGCAGAAATTTTAATTTTCTTTCCAGCATACTTTCCACCATCTAATTTAACTGTTGTACTTGCAAAAGAAGGATCTTCTGTTATCAACTCATAAGAATTTGTTCTAATACTTCTATAGATATTTCCTGTTTTTTTTGTTCCAAAACCTAAACCTGAATGTTGCCAAAAAGTTGGTTTATAACTTTTCACATCATCTGGTTGAATAAATTCTTTGTTAAATTGGATATTATCTTTTGTCTTGAAAAAGTTTATACTCGGCGCTACAGGAACGAATAATTCTTTTAATATAGAAATAAGCTCATTGTTATTTTTTGCATCTATTACTTTGTCTGCTCCATATATTGCGAACTTACCCCAATCTAATTCATAAGCTTCATCACTAGGATGAAAATATTTTACATAACCATAAGCTTTAGTAAATGCTTTTAAATTTTCTTTTTCTTGTTTGTTCAGATTTACTTGAGAACATAAACTCATAGAGAAAATGAACAAAATAAAATACATGATTTTTTTCATAGGATTGATTAGTTTAATTAGTTTGAATTCAAATATTACACTCTAACTATTCTTATTATGCAAATACTTTGTTAATTAACAAAAGATTACAAAAATAAAAACTAAAGAAAAAAGAATAAAATGAAGGAAAGTATTTAAAATAAAAAAAGTCAAGGTTAACAACTCCTTGACTTATTGGTTGATTAATTCAAACAACTATACTTTGAACAGTTGTTTCCTCAAAAGTAAATACAATTAAGGTGCATTAAAGCAGTTTTGATGCAAATTGACTAGATTTTGAACTAAATGATAGTAAAATGGAATCTAATCATTTTCACATAAAAAACTGAAGCTGTCTAAAAAGACAGCTTCAATTAATTACTAATTAATACTAAAATTTATAAAACAAATTTATACTCTAAATTAGTACCCTGGATTTTGGGCTAAGAATGGAGATAAATCTCTAACCGCCTGAGGGATTGGGAAAATTGTGCGGTCCATTCCTGGAGCAGATAAGTTAGCATCTGGTTGCCCAGGTCTTCTTAAATCCATTCCGTTTCTCATTAAATCCATTCTTCTTTGTCCTTCGAAAGCTAATTCTTTTCTTCTTTCGTTTAGGATAATATCTAAATCAACAGCAGTTAAGTTAGGTAAACCAGCTCTAGTTCTTAATGTATTGATATCTGCTAAAGGTACAGCACCAACAGTAGAACCAGCTCTGAAGTTTCCTTCTGCTCTTGTTAAATACATTTCTGTAATTCTAATTACAGGAGCATCATCAGCATCGTTATTTCCATCAGGGAATTTACTTGTAAAAGTTCTAACGTTACCTTGTGCATCGTTACCTGTTTGATTTAAAGTAGTAAACCTTAAATCTCCTGGCTCAGCAGCATAAGCAGCTAATAAATCATCAGAGAAAGGAGCATCTCCTCTTCCTAATGGATTTGGATTTGTTAAACCTGAAAATCCTTCTCCACTATCTTGACCATCATCTGCATTGTTAGCTAATGTATAAATATGCTCAGTAGATCCTCTTTGATTGTAGAAAGTATAATCTGTTGCTAAAGCATAGAAACCATCACTAATTACTTCATCAGCCATTTGAGCAGCATCAGCAAATCTCTCTTGATATAAGTATAATCTTGCTAATAAAGCTTTAGCAGCTCCAGAATTTGCCTTAATTCTTGTAGTTGGCGCTCCTAAATCAGGAATAATAGCTAATAATTCAGACTCGATGAAGTCATGAACTTCTCCTAAAGTAGCTCTATTAACTTCTAAACCAATCTCAGAACTAGTTACTAATGGTACACTTAAATTATTTCTTCCATCAGCCACTTGTAATGGTTGTCCAAAGTAAGCTGAAATATTTAAGTAAACTAAAGCTCTCATAAATCTAGCTTCAGCAATAGCCTGTGTTCTTTGTGCAGGAGTAAAGCTAGCATCATCAACTAAAGGAACATTATCAATTACTAAGTTTGCAGAAGCAATTGTCTCATAATTGTCATCCCACATTCCATTGATAGATGTATTCGTTGATAAGATAGTATATTGTCTAATTTCGTTAAAAGTTGGGAAAGTCCCCTCAAAATCAACATTATCAGATTGCCATTCTCCACTTAACTGTAATGTACCATTTAATACATCATCTTGTTGAGCTGCACTATACATACCTTCTAAAGCTCCTAAAGCTAATGTTCCGTTTGAGAATACTAACTCAGTAACTGGAGAATCTTCAGGTAATACATTTAATTCATCTTCACAAGACGTAAAAATCAATGAAGATACTGCAAGACTTAAAATTCCCGCTCTTTTTAGTATTGTGTTTATATTATTTTTCATGATTTACGTTAAAATTAAAAAGTGATATTTACTCCTAATGTGTAAGTTCTAGCTTGAGGAATGTTAAAGAACTCCTCTCCAATTGCTCCACCTCCATCAGCATTTCTAGAAGTTTCAGGATCATATCCATCTAACCCGTCACTCTTGATAGTAAGTAAGTTTGTAGCTGTTGCATAGAATCTTACATTACTTAAGAAAACATTGTCTAAAAGACTTTGTGGTAAACTATAAGCTAAAGTTACATTTTTAAGTCTAGCAAAAGAACCATCTTCTAACTGTAAAGTAGAATCTTGTTCGAAAACTCCGTAAGTACTACTACTTGTAGATGGGATAAATGCATTATCTCCAGGATTTTGCCAAATATTTAAAACTCTAGTTGTTTTGTTGAATCCAGATCTTGGGTTTTCAGAGAAACTTCTTGAAGCTAAGAAAATATCATTACCAACAGAGAAGTTAAATAAAGTGCTTAAACTCCAGTTTTTGTATTTGAATGTATTTGTTAAACCTCCAACGAAATCTGGGTTAGCTTGTCCAGCTACAACTCTATCTGCTTGTGTAGGATTAGTAGTAATGTTACCATCAGCATCTAACCATTCTGCATCACCAGTTTGAGGGTTAACACCTACATATCTAATTAAATAGAATGAATTTGCTGAATGTCCTTCGATTGCTCTTTGACCTGAGAAACTACCACCTTGAGCAACAAACCTGTTTCCTCTTTCATCGATATTATCGCCTGGTAATTTAGTTACCTCATTCTTGTTATATCCAATATTTAAGTTTGTAGTCCATTTGAAACCACTCTCAGTATCAAAGTTTACAGAAGTAATATCTACATCAACTCCAGTATTTTGGATTTCTCCGATGTTTGTAGCTACTGCATTTAAACCTAAGTTGAATGTTGGATCTACTGGTACATTTAAAATTAAATCGTCAGTAATTTTCTTATAGAATTCTACTCCTACAGTTAATCTTCTGTTTAAGAAAGATGCAGAGATTCCAGCATCAAATCCTGTAGTAGTTTCCCAACGTAAATCAGGATTAGCTAAACTGTTAGGTCTTAAACCTGGGTTATTGTTATAAGGAGAGTTAAAGAAAGTACCTAAACTAGCAAAGTTTCCAATTCTATCGTTACCTGCAGTACCAGCACTAACATTTAATATTAAATCTCTAATCCAGTTTACATCAGCCATAAAGTTTTCATCAGAAATATTCCATCCGAAAGCAGCAGACCAGAATGTACCAAATTGGTTATTAAGACCAAACCTAGAAGAACCATCTCTTCTTAAAGACGCTTCTAATACATACTTACCATTGTCATAATCGTAAGACGCTCTACCAAAATAAGAAACTAATCTAGATGTTGTACCATCAGAACTTGTTGTTGTGAAAGTAGAAGCTGAAGTAACGTTGATGAAAGAATCATCTAAGAAACCTGTACCAGCTACATCTATATTTCTAATATCATTTTGATCATAAGAATAACCAGCTAATAAGCTTAAGTTATGCTTTTCTCCTAACTTATTGTTATATAAGAAAGTTGGAGTAATTGTAAATCTATTTTGTTGAGAAATCCCATTGAAAGCTTCACCTCCTGGAGTTAATAAATCAACTTCACGTGTTTGAGCCTCAACAAACCTTCTATCCACACCAAAATCAGTTTTAAACGATAAACCGTTTAATAATGAAGAAAAATCAATATCAGCAAATGCATTACCAGTAATCCTAGTTTCAGTTGCTAAGTTTAAGTTTAATAATTCTTGTGCAATTACGTTTCCACCACCAACATTACCTGCAGTTGTGAAGTTTCCGTTTTCGTCAATTGGATTAACATCTTGTCTCTGTAAGTTTGCAATTGTATAAGGTGCAGCAAATGCATTCTCTTGAGGTGTTCTGTCGAATTTATTTACAGATACACTTGAATTTAATCCTAAAGTTAACCAGTCGTTAGCTTGAGTTTTAATGTTTCCTCTGAAACTTGTTCTTTCTAGTTCGTTACCAACTAAGATACCTTCTTGATCTTCTCTAGTAACACCAATATAAAAACTAGATTTTTCGTTTCCTCCGTTAACACCTAAGTTATAACTTTGAGAAACAGCATTTCTGAAAACAGCATCGATAAAATCGAAATTACCATCAAAAATAGTTCTTGTTGGAGCTGTGATAGCACTAAAGTCTCTAAATTGTTGAGCATTTAATAACTCTGGAGTATCAGTTACACTAGAAATAGATGTAGAAAAATCTAAGTTTACTTTAACACTACCATCTTTAGATCCTGTTTTAGTTGTAATGATAACTACACCATTTGCACCACGTGAACCATATAAAGCAGTTGCAGCAGCAGACTTTAGTACAGAAATATTTTCGATATCGTTAGGGTTGATACTAGATAATGGGTTTAATCCTTGTCCACCACCTTGAGCACCAGTTAAGAAGTCATCACCTAAGATTACTCCATCTACAACGAATAAAGGTCTTACGTTAGTACCGATAGAGTTCGTTCCACGAATTCTTAACTCAGGAGAAGCACCAAGAACACCAGAAGAAGATACTACTTGTACCCCTGAAGCCTGACCTTGTAAGATATTTTGTGGAGAATCAGTAACTAAATCTTTAATAGCTTCTTGATTTACCTTAGAAACACTCGTAATAACTTTTTTCTCAGATTGAGCTCCATAAGCTACTACAACGATTTCTTCAAGAAAATTATCATTTTCTAAAGTAACATCGATTTTGTTAGAAGCTCCCACTGGTCTTTCAACAGTTTTCATTCCTACAAAACTAAATACTAAGATATCTCCAGTTTTAGCTTTGATAGAATACTTACCATCTGCATCTGATTCAGTACCTTTAGAAGTATTCTTAATAATTATGTTAACTCCTGGTAAAGGACCAACATCATCTGATACAACTCCACTCACTGTTCTCTCTTGTGCATTTACCTTAAAGATAACGCTCAAAAACAAAAGCAAGTACATTGCATTTTTTAAACGAAATTTCATAAAATTATTTAATTTAATTGATTAGGGGGCTAAATTTATCCCGTATCCGTCTTTGTTAAGATTCATTTGAAGTAAAACGCCTTTATTTTGATGTAAGTAATCGTTTTTAACAGATGAAAAAACTAAATGTTAAAATCTAGTTATAGCAATGTTAAAGAACACAACAATATAGATCATACCTCATTTACTTTTTATACTTTCGCTAGCCGATCAACTCAAAACAATGAAGTTAACATGGACATAAAGTACATTATAGTTGATAATCAAAAAGTTGCCAGAACTAGAATAGAAAAATTGCTAAATAATTATCATTCTTTTGAATTAACTGGTAGTTTCTCTAATGGAACTGACGCTATAGATCATATTAATTATTTAAAGCCTGATGTTGTTTTTTTAGACATTAATTTAGAAGATATGACTGGCTTTGAAATTATAGAGCGAACATCCAACAATACAAATCCTTTATTTGTTTTTGTTACTGAACATGGAGAATTTGCTCACAAAGCATTTGATTATCTAGCATTTGATTATATTGTTAAACCTTTTAGTGATAATAGAATTTATCAATGTATCAATAATATAATCAATCATAAGAAAAAAGATGAGTTGCTAAATATTCAATCGAGTATTAAAGACATTTTATCTTTAATTCAACAAAAAGAATCTCCTGAAAACAAAAAGATAAGTATCAAATCTGGAAATAAAATTTTATTTATTGAAACAGATACAATTAAACATATTTCCGCTTCTGGTTATTATGTAGAAATTTTTACTACTGATAATAAAATGCATTTATTAAGAGAATCTTTATCTAGTTTAATTCGCAGATTAAATTCCCAAAAATTTATGCGAATTCATAGATCTACTATTATCAATTCAAACTTTATTGATGAGATAATAGTTTCTAATTACGGAGAAACTGATGTAAAAATTACAGGAGTAAAAACTACTTTTAGAGTAAGTAAAGGATACAAAAAAGAATTTCAAGAGTTAATGGGAATTAAATAATGTAAATTATTTACTAATTTCGATGCAATGAATATTGAAATTACTGATCAACTTAACCGATTAATTACTTTAGAAAAAACTCCTAAAAGAATTATCTCCTTAGTTCCTAGTCAAACTGAACTTTTATATGATTTAGGTTTAGAAAACAATATTGTTGGCTTAACAAAGTTTTGCGTACATCCTTACCATTTGAAACAAACGAAAGTTATAGTTGGTGGAACAAAAAACATAAAAGTTGACAAAATGAAAGAGCTAAACCCAGATATTATTCTCTGTAATAAAGAGGAAAATACTAAAGAAATTGTTGAAGCTTGCGAAAAAATAGCTCCTGTGCATGTTTCTGACATTTACAATCTTGATGATGCTATTGAATTGATTAGACAATACGGAGATTTATTATCTTGTAGAACTGATGCTCAAAAAATCATTCAAAAGTTAGAATTTAAGATTTCAGATTTTAATGATTTCACAAAAGATATTGCACCTAAAAAAGTAGCATATTTCATTTGGAGAAACCCCTGGATGACTGCTGCTAACAACACATTTATTAATCACATTTTAGAACTTAATAAATTTGAAAACATTTATAAAAACAAAGAAAGATATCCTGAAGTTGAACTAAAAAAAATAAGATTAGAAGGAGATCCAGATTTAGTTTTTTTATCTTCTGAACCCTATCCTTTTAAAGAAGAGCACGCCTTTGAAATTGGAAGATTTACACATCATGCTAAAACTGTATTTGTTGATGGTGAACTATTTTCTTGGTATGGAAGTAGGCTTTTAAAATCTTTCGATTATTTCAAAAAATTACACCAAAGAATTATCTAGGTACTTAACTCTATTAATTTTCTCTAGAACTTTCATCGCTTTATAAAAAGCCATGTCACTTTTAGCTTCATCAACATACCTATAATCGTTAGATCGCTCTATCAGTTTTAGATAGCGCTCTTCTAAATGTTGCTTATAGCGTGATAATTGAATTAAACGTGACATGGCTTTTCATAATTTCATCTTAAATATAACAATAAAATATTGAAAAACAAATATTTAACACTACCTATTATCTTGTAAAGCAAATACTTTTCTCAATAAATCTGTATTACGTAATCCTATTTTGTTTCTAATTCCTTTCTCTTCAACAGCGATCATTGTATAAACTCCTTCTAATGCTTCAGTAGTAACATAATCGGTTAAATCTGGATTTACTTTTTTAACGAAAGGAATCGAATTGTATTTAGAAATTAAATTCGCCCATATTTTATCTGCTCCTACTTTACCAAAAGATTTTTTTATTACAGGATTAAATTTAGAATATAATGCTGTTTCCGTTCTTCCTTCTAAATAACTTGTAGCTGCTCTATCATTTCCTAATAAAATATTTTTAGCATCGGCAAACGTAATATCTTTTACTGCACTAACAAAAATTGGTGTTGCTGTTTTAACTGCATCTTCTGCTGCTCTATTTAAAGCTTTTACACCTTCATCTGCTAGTTTACTTAATCCTATTTTTCTCAAACCATCATCAACAACCTTCAACTCTTTTGGTAATAAAATTTTGACTAACTCATTTCTATAAAAACCATCTTTTGCTGTTAGTTTTGTTACCTGATGTTGAATTCCATTATCTAATGCTTGTCTAAGTCCTTCTCCTATTTGTGCTTGAGTAAGTCCGGCTGTTTGTGGTAATTGACTAGCTATTTTTTGTAATTCATCACATCCTACAAATTGTAATGCTATACACACTATTAAAAGTCTTTTTATCATATCTTTAAATTTATTTACTACTTATTTAAGAAACAACATTTACTTTAAGGTCACTCCTATTTAAAACTATCTGTATTTCTATCATATCCGTAAGGACAATGTTTACATCCACTTTTACAGCAATAACCCCTTCTTAAATGATATTCTTCCTTAAAAACTCTATATCCTTGTTCATTTGTATAATATTCATGCGGCTCTGCTTTCAATATTTTTTTCATCTCAACAAAGATAAATTATTATCAATTTAACTTCTTTCTTTTTAGAAAATACTTTCCTTAAATCAATTAACGAAGCGTTTCAAAAGTTATTTACTTTAATTCGGAAACTTTACAATAATCAAAATGGTAATAGAAACTAGTTTTGACATAATTATTAACCTATGAAATCTAAATTATGAAAAAATTACTAGCCTTTGCTATTGTAATTCTTATCATTGGAACTGGATGTTCCGACAATGAATTAATTGAAACCTCAAAAGAACTAGAAAAAGAAGCTTTTGCTTTAAAAAAGAAAACTGAAAACAATCGAGAAACTACTTTATTCCAAAAAGCTTATAAGGTATTTCATAGAATGCTTGAATTAGATGAAATACGTAAAGATTTATCTCTAATCATAAGTAAAAAAGGTATTAAACAAAGTAATTTAAAGTTTAAAGGAAATATTGTTGAAGATCATTTCATTATGACTTCTGATAATATCTTTGAAGACGATGTGATTATATCTGTAAATTCCTCTTTTGAGCAACAACAGATTAAAATCTCTTATAATTCTGTTTATGAAGATAACATTATGGTTGATGTTTCTTTAAATGTTATTCAAGATGACACTGCTATGCTTATTGAAGACTTTGTTTCTGAAGATCATGTTGTATTGAGTATAAAAGGTTTTAAAGACTATACTCTTCCAAATGCTTACTTGACCATAAGAGATGATATTTTAAAAGAGAAAAATACTTTTGAAAATGTATTTAATTCAATTTATAATAGTTTTTATCCTGAAGATAAAATTGACTTGAATTACATCTTAGACATTTATCCTAACTTATTTTTTACCACAAATACTGCATACTTTTTAAACTCAAATTCATCTACTTCATTTGTAGTAAGAAGCACACCTATTTGTAATGGAAATTCAAATAATTTGAACAGTACTAAAATAACGTTAATTGATAATGCTACAGGAAACAATATGTTTCAAGATTTTTACTTCAGAAATAGCGTTAGTACAATTGAATTATTAAATATATACACTGGTGTTACTGAAGCTATTTATTATAACACAAGTAATCCTCCTTCAAATAACTTAACCTTAGATAGTTCAAATAATTTTCTAGTTTACAATAGCCAAAACCCTATTCCGAATAACACCTACATGCTAGTTATTAATTATAAAGGTGGGTATACTCCTTCTTTTGGTGGAACTAACTATTTCAATATAAAAACTAAGGAAAACTTAAGTTTAATTGGTTTTTTACATAATACTAGTACTAGTAATTTAGATCTTTCCCTTGATGAATTAACAGATTATTACACGCATGCAAATAGTAACTTTAATCATTATATTTCTACAAGATTTAGACCTAATGAACCTATAACTTTTAACCCATTAGTATCAAAAGGTGTTAGAACATATAGTTTAACATTAACTGAAATTTCTTCAGGAGTTTCAGAAACAATTAATGGTATAGATATGAGTACTGATGGTTACGTAATCAATTTAAAAACCAGATTCAACATGAATATTGGAATTAACCCTGCAAGACCTTTAGATGGTAATCATTACAGACTAGTAATGTCTGCTATAGATTGTGCTGGAAATTTAAAATCAAAAACTTTCGATTTTTGGGTAAGCAACTCAATTGGTGCTACTCCTTTACGATAATTTAAAAAGGCTTGGGAATTTCCCAAGCCTTTTTAAAATTTATCACAACTTTCTTCTATTATCGTTAGATTGTGTATCAATTAACTTATTATAAGGATCTACTCCTACTTCAATTGGCTTTTTATCAACAATTATAGAAACAGTATTATGTATTTGTGTAATCTTATGTTTCTTTAAATACAATTCTACTTTTTTCTTTTTTCCATCTACTTCTTCTTCAGTAAAAATTCCAACATCAATATAATCCGCTAACGGAACAGAAAGCACTGGTTTTTTCATTTTTTCAGATTGATATGAAATCGTATCTCCAGCTTTTTCTCCATAATAACGTTTACCTAAATCATCGTTTCGGTACTTGCTAACGTTAAATGTAATATCTACTTGATATTTTCCATTATCTAACTCTTTTGATGAAGCCTCCACTACTTTGTTTCTGTACAATGTAATCGTTTCAAACATGTCTTTAATTACATACTTTAAACTATCTGGTGTTTTTTGATTAATATAATCTACCATTTCTAAAGATGTTGTATACGGAGCATCTTGAAACTTTACTTTTTCTACGTATGCTTGTAAAGCACTATTTAAGTTTTCTTCACCGATATAATCACTTAATGCATAAAACACTAAAGATCCTTTTTGATAATGAATATAACCTTGACCATCGTTATACATTAATGGTTTTTCTCTCTTTCTTTCAAAAGTTCTTTGCGTTAAATATCCATCTAAGGCATCTTTTAAGAACTTACGCATCTCTGTTTTTCCTGTTTTATGTTCTAATACTTTTAATGAAACATATTCAGATAAACTTTCAGAAAGCATTGTTGCACCTAATACATCTGCTCCAATTACTTGATGTGCCCACCATTGATGTGCCAATTCATGAACTGTTACAGAAAAAGGATAATTCACTCCTTCATCTTCTTCATTTACATCTGCTATGAATCCAATTGCTTCAGAAAATGGAATTGTGTTTGGGAATGATTGAGCAAAAGTTCCTCCGGTTTTTGGAAATTCTATAATTCTAACCTGTTTATGTTGGTACGGACTAAAACTCTTTGAATTATAATCTAAAGAAGCTTTTATTCCTTCAAACATACGATCTAAATTATACTCATGACCTTTGTGATAATAAATTTCAAGATTTACATCTTTCCACTTGTCTTTTTTCACCTCATAACGCGCAGAATTAAACGCATAGAAGTTTAAAATTTTACTATCCATTTTATAATGGAAATAACGGCGGCCATCTTTTACCCATTCTTTTTGTAAATATCCAGGAGCAATTGCTATTTGATCTTCAGCAGTAGAAACAGTAGCTTCAAAATCAATCCAATCACTATCCTTTGAAATATAAGTATCTCCAAGTGCTGTACTATCTGAAGGATGTGGTTTTAAATCATTTTTTGGTAAACCGTACTTTTCACGAGTTTTATCATCTCTTAATTCTCCTCCATCCGAATAACCAAATGATGGGAAAATACCACTATTCATAAATGTACCATTCTCACGAACTGGTGAATTTTTTCTCCAGAATGTATTTGGTTTATTTTTCACAGTAAAATTTAACTCTAAACTATCTCCTGGTTGTAGAGGATTTTTTAACTTATAAATATCAAAATTCTGAATAGTATCTTCATGAACTAAATCTGTATCACGATTAAATTTAAAAGTACTTGGATAATTATTAAGATTTAAAAACAGGCTATCAATTACCTCATCTGTTTTATTAATCATCTTATACGTTCCTGAAGATTTAAAATCATAAGAACTAGGATATAAATCCATATTTACATTAACAGCAACAATTCTTGGTTGAGCTTTTCCTTGATATTGCTTGTAATCCTTTTCCCACTTTACTCGTAATTCTTCTCTTTCTTTACTAGAAGTACGTTCGTTTATTATATTATTTTCATAATAAATTCTTCCTCCTAAACCTATAAAAGCTACTAAAGACACGGCTAAAACTAATCCGCTCTTTAAACTAAATCGTTGTTTAAATATTGATAAACGCTCTTTAAATGAATGCGGAATTCCACGAACCCAAAATAAGCTTACTAAGACTAATAAAATAGTACAGAAAAGAGCCCAGTATGTTTTGTAAGTAAAATAACCTCTTAATGAAGATCCGTAACCATTCATATCGGAATAATTAAAACCTCCACCTCTATTAAACATAAAAATAGATTGTTCAATTCCAACACTACCTAAAAGCGGAATTCCAATAAAAATTACGAATAAGACTACTAATCCAACATAAGGATTTCTGAATAATGTTTGAATAAACATAGCCATAACAGCCCATATTGCGAAATTTATAAATCGTAATACAAACAATTCGAAAAAGTAATGTCCGAATTCATAATTATAAAATCCATTATAGGTTTGATAAATAAGACCTGATAGCATTACCAAAAACAACACAACTAATTGCACTTTTAAAAGCGCTGTTAATTTCGATAACCATAATACCCAGTTTGGTGTTGGTGTTACATCTACAATATGATTTGCATTTACCATTCGTCCTCTATGCACTAACAAACCTGCATATAAAAACGTAATAATAATCATTGAAAGATTAAATCCTCCCATACCAGTTTGTAACATTTTCCAAGTTACAGGTAAAGTTTCAGTTCCAAAAACTAATCCTGACTGTGAAAAAGCTAGTACAGTTATAATAACACCTACAAAAGCAATTGCTATAAAAGGCAATGATTTAACTACATATTTAAAATCTATTTTAGATAATTTCCATACACTTTTCAAATTATGTAGTAACGAATAATCATAAGTTACCTTAGGAAGATTAATTCTAGTAATTCCTCCAAAATTTTTCTTTATTGCACGAATTTCTTTTTCCTTTTTAAACCAGTTAAAAGTAACTCCACTCTGATTGAAAGAGAACTTTTTAAATACAAATCCAAAAATTAAAGCAGAAACTCCCAACCAAATTAATCTGTTGTATATAATCACACTACCAATTGGTAATAGAGATTCATTTTGTTCAGCTAAAGTCCAATAACGCGTATAATAGTCTAAAGCACCAAAACCATAAGGATCTAATAATGCAGTTAACAATCTGTTTTCTTGTTGCGCAACCATACTTACCAACAATCCTTGAATCAGCATAACTACTAATACACTGATAAAACCAGCTGCAATATTTCTACTAAAGGTTACTACTGCAAAAACAATAGCACCGAATAACAATAAGTTAGGTATAACATATACCAAATAAGAATGTAAATATGCTACAAAACTAAAACCACTAACTATCTCTGGATTAGTTCCTGGCAATCTAAAACCAATAACTAACGCTAAACCTATTCCAAAAACTATTAAAGTAACAATAGTTAAACCACTTAAAAACTTAGCAAATAAATAGTTTGTTTTAGTAAACGGATAAGAATATAAAATAGAGTGCATTTCACTCTTGTAATCTCTAAAAATAGTAACACCTATTATAGAAGGCAACAAGAAAAAAATCAACTGGCTCATTGCATTAAATAAACCATTAATTCCAAAAGGTGAATTTACAATTTCATTACCTCCTACACTTACGGTTACACTATCAAAAATACCTGCACTAGATGCTGCAAAAAGAGCTGAAACTAAAAACAGTATTCCAAAATAAATATAAAAAGCTGGTTTCTTAAACCAGTACTTTACTTCATGCTTAAATATTGTAAAAAACATAATTCTAATTATTAAGCTAAAGTAACTTTAGGTTCATCTTCTTTTAACGCTATAAAATACACATCATCTAACTGTGCTTTTGCTGGCTCAAAATCTTCTGATGGTTTTTCTATAGCATAAACTCGAATATTTAATGTATTGTCTTGATTGAAGTTCGACGACAACACATTGTAATCTTTTTCATACGTTTCTAAATCATCTCGATCTATTATTTTAGTCCAAATTTTCCCTTCTATTGCACTAGTTGCCTGCTCAGGAGTTGCATGATTTAATATTTTCCCACCATTTAAAATAGCCATGTCATTACATAATTCTTTCACATCCTCAACAATATGCGTAGAAAAAATCACAGTACTATTTGTTCCAACTTCTCTTAAAACATTTAGAAAACGACGTCTCTCAGCTGGATCTAAACCTGCAGTTGGTTCATCAACAATAATTAATTTGGGATTATTCAATAATAATTGAGCAATACCAAAACGCTGCTTCATACCTCCAGAATATCCTGCAACGTATTTTTTTCTAACCTCATATAAATTGGTAATTTCTAAAACTTCTCTAACTAACTTTTCTCGGTCTGATTTAGAAGCTACACCTTTTAAAGTTGCAAAATAATCGTGTATTTCTTCATCAGACATTTTTGGATATACACCAAATGATTGTTGTAAATAACCTAATACTTTACGAAGTGCTATTTTATCTTCTAAAATATTAATACCGTCAAAAGTAATAGATCCACTATCTGGACTTTGTAATGTAGCAATAGTTCTCATTAAAGATGACTTCCCTGCACCGTTTGGGCCTAACAACCCAAACATACCTTTTCCGATCTCTAAGTTTAAGTTATCAATGGCTTTTACACCATTTTTGTAAGTTTTAGTTAAATTTTTTATGGTTAGTTTCATTGTGATAAATTTTATAATAAGTAGAATTACAAGACAATTTGTTACAAAAAAAACGTCAAACTAAGAAAATTCTTAATTTGACGTTCCACCCTTCAGAGTTATTTAACATTATTTTCTCTTGCTTCCCGGAGGATATTTAGCAAGAATATCTTTCACAAATTTTTTGATTCGCTCTTCTCGTTTTTCTGCGTTTCTTAATGATAAAGCACCAGAACCAATTCCTTGCCAAATCAATTCTTTCTCTTTAGCATCAATAACGTCAATAAACAAAGTTCCTTCAGTATATTGGTTTACATTTAATCGACCAGCTCCTCCCCACATCCATGGATTCCAGCCCCAACCATAACCAAATCCATAGTTAAGATTGTCATTAATATTTACACGCTCACGAGATTTTGTAAATAAGCTTATTAAAACATCTGGGTTTGATGATTTTTGCATTCCTTTGGCTACCAACTCTGCTTCGATAGCTCTCATTATTCTTTTCTTGTCTAAATCTGAAACCTCAGCTTTATCTATGCCTGGTTTATAAAAAGCAAATGTTTTCTTATCATCAAAATTTGCTTTTGTATCGTAATCTGAAACAACTCGTATTGAATTGCATGAAGTAAAAATTAAAAAAAGTAGTGGTAAAAAGAGTTTAGTTAACTTCATAATAGTAAACGTTTAAATATTATCAAATAGCGCATCATCAACAATATTAGGCAATGTTACTTTTAGGTTTTCTTCTACTTTCATAGCACGCTCTATAGCAAAGATAGCCTCTTTATTTCTTGCCCAACTGCGTCTAGCTATTCCATTATTTACATCCCAGAAAAGCATTGACTTCAAACGTTTTGATGCTTCTTTACTACCATCAAGAAGCATGCCAAATCCACCATTAATTACTTCTCCCCATCCGACTCCTCCACCGTTGTGAATTGACACCCAAGTTGCACCTCTAAAACTATCTCCAATTACATTATGAATCGCCATATCTGCTGTGAATCTTGATCCGTCGTAAATATTAGAAGTTTCTCTATACGGAGAATCTGTTCCAGATACATCATGATGATCTCTTCCTAAAACAACTGGACCAATTTTTCCTTTTTTAATGGCTTTATTGAACGCTTTAGCTATTTTAATTCTTCCTTCAGCATCTGCATATAGAATTCTTGCTTGAGAACCTACTACTAATTTATTTTCTTGTGCTCCTTTAATCCACTGAATATTATCTGCCATTTGTTGTTGGATTTCAACAGGAGAATCTTCCATAATTTCTTGTAATACTTTACAAGCGATTTCATCTGTTTTCTTTAAATCTTCCGGTTTTCCTGAAGTACACACCCAACGGAACGGTCCAAATCCGTAATCAAAACACATTGGTCCCATAATATCTTGTACATAACTCGGATACTTAAATTCTCTTCCTATACTTGGATTAGGATTCATTACATCTGCTCCTGCTCTGCTCGATTCTAATAGAAATGCATTTCCGTAATCAAAGAAATAAGTTCCTTTAGCTGTATGTTTATTTACTGCTGTTGCATGTCTTCGTAAAGATTCTTGTACTTTATCTTTGAATTCTTCAGGCTGATTCGCCATCATTTGGTTTGCTTCTTCAAAAGATAATCCAGTTGGATAATATCCTCCAGCCCAAGGATTATGCAATGATGTTTGATCGGAACCTAAATCTACATGAATATTTGCTTCATCAAATTTTTCCCAAACCTCAACAACATTTCCTAAATAGGCAATAGAAACTACTTCTTTGTTTTCTTTTGCTTTTTGAACTCTCTCTACAAGTTCATCTAAGTTAGAAAAGACTTCATCAACCCAACCTTGAGAATGACGCGTATGTACAGCTTTTTCATTTACTTCTGCACAAACTGTGATACAACCTGCAATATTACCAGCTTTAGGTTGTGCACCACTCATTCCTCCTAAACCAGCAGTAACAAATAAATTTCCTTTTGGTGATTTTCCTAATTTTCTAAATCCGTTTAAAACCGTAATAGTAGTTCCGTGAACAATACCTTGCGAACCAATATACATATAACTTCCAGCAGTCATTTGTCCGTATTGTGTAACTCCAAGAGCATTAAACTTTTCCCAATCATCTGGTTTTGAATAATTCGGTATCATCATTCCATTAGTAACCACAACTCTTGGTGCATTTTTATTCGATGGAAATAATCCCATAGGATGACCAGAATACATTACTAATGTTTGGTCATCATTCATTTCAGATAAATACTGCATCGTTAATAAATACTGTGCCCAGTTTTGAAAAACTCCACCATTTCCACCGTAAGTAATCAATTCATGAGGATGCTGAGCTACAGCATAATCTAAATTATTTTGAATCATCAACATAATTGATTTCGCTTGAGTAGATTCTCCTGGATATTCTTCAATAGGACGAGCATACATCTCATAATCTGGACGAAAACGATACATGTATATTCGACCATATTTTTCTAATTCTTCCTTAAACTCAGGAAGTAATTCTGCATGATGTTCTTTTTTAAAATAACGTAACGCATTTTGTAAAGCTAATTTTTGTTCTTCTTCAGATAAAATTTCTTTACGTTTTGGTGCGTGATTTATAGTTAAATCGTATTCTTTTTTTGAAGGTAAAACTGAAGGAATACCTTGTTTTATTTGCTCTTTAAATGTCATCTTCCTATTTTTAATTCACTATAAACTGTTGTGCTTTCACCATATTTACCAATGTATTAATATCATCTTTTAATACACGATCTTCTTCTAATTTAGCTACTTTTTCTCTGATCAGTTTGAAATTTTCTTCAACTATTTCTGAAAATGTATTCGGTCTTCTAAACTCCATTGCTTGTGCAGCATACATTAATTCGATAGCTAAAATTTTATCTACATTTCCTAAAATTTGATTGAATTTCCTACCGGAAATACTTCCCATAGACACATGATCTTCTTGCCCTAAAGACGTTGGAACACTATCTGCTGATGGAGGAAAACACAATGATTTATTTTCGGTTACTAAAGCAGCTGTTGTGTATTGTGGAATCATAAATCCAGAATTTAAACCTCCTGCTTCAGTTAATAATCTCGGTAATCCATACTTTCCTTCCAACAATAAATAACTGCGTCGATCTGAAATATTCCCTAATTCAGAAGCTGCAATTGATGCATAATCTAAAGCCATCGCTAATGGTTGTCCGTGAAAATTACCCCCAGAAATTGCTTCAGTTTCACTCAAAACAATTGGATTATCTGTTACTGAATTCATTTCAATTTCTGCCAATTCTTTTAAATGCTGATACGCATTTCTAGAGGCTCCATGAACTTGAGGAATACAACGTATCGAATATGGATCTTGAACTCTTTTACAATCTTCATTACTATGGCAAGCTACATTTTGCGAATCTTTTAAAAACATTCGCATTCGTTCTGCAACTTTCAAATTTCCTTTAAAAGGTCTAATTTTATGCAACTCTTTTTTAAATGGAGAGGCGCTTCCTTGAAAACCTTCTAAACTCATTGCTCCTGCTAAATCAGCTAAATCTAGCACATATTCCATTTTCTTTAAACCTAAAATAGCATGTGCTAAAATAAATTGTGTTCCGTTTATTAATCCTAAACCTTCTTTAGCTTGTAATTGTAACGGAGTTAAATTGTGCGCTTTTAAAACTTCTTTTGAAGATTTAATTTTAGTATTAATCCAAAATTCTCCTTCACCTAATAATGGTAAAAATAAGTGAGAAAGTGGTGCTAAATCTCCTGAAGCTCCTACAGAACCTTGTTTTGGAACTACAGGTAATAAATCATTCTCAATAAAATAAATGATTCTTTCAATCAATTCTAGTCGAACACCCGAAAAACCTTGACATAAAGCATGAACTTTACAAATCATCATGATTTTAGATAAGAATTCATCAATTGGCTCTCCTACTCCAACTGCATGAGTTATTAATAAATTCTCTTGAAGTTTACTTGTTTCTTCAGGAGTTATTTGCACATCACACAAGGGTCCGAATCCTGTATTTATTCCATAAACAGCAACATCAGAATTTGCCATTTTTTCTACCTTAGCTCTACAAGATTGTACTTTAGCTTGAGCTTCATCATTAATTACAGCTTTCAATTCGCCCTTTGCTATTGAAATTACTGTATCTACTGTTAAATTATCTATACCGTATTTAAACATCCTAATCATTTTCTATTTACAAAGTTATTTTTACTTTTGATAACTAACAACATCATTTAAATCAACAATTAATAACTATGAGTTATCAATTAGAATTTAGACATATCAAATATTTTTTGGCAGTTGCTGAAGATCTTCACTTTAGAAAAGCTGCTGAACGCTTGTTTATTTCTCAACCTGGGTTAAGTAGACAAATCAAGCAAATGGAAGATGATTTAGGAATTCAATTATTTGTTCGTAATAATAGAAAAGTTGCTCTAACTTCAGCGGGAAGTTATTTACAACAAGAATTTACGCAACACCTAACAAACATCGATAACAGTTTAAAATATGCAAAACTCTTACAAGATGGTAAATTAGGTGAATTAAGATTTGGTTATGTAGGTTCTGCTATGCAACGCATTATTCCTGATATTTTAATTCGATATAAAGAAATACTTTCTGATGTGAAATTTGGTTTTAAAGAAATGGACAATCAGAAGCAAATTGAACATTTGCTTTCTCAAGAAATAGACATTGGTTTTGTGAGATTAGATCGTGTTCCGAGAGGTATTGCGATTACGCCGATTTTAAAAGAACCCTTTTGTTTAGTATTACCAAAAGAACATGCTATAAATAAATCGAACTACAAAAATTTATTACAGCTAAAAGATGAATCTTTTATTTTGTTTGATCCATCTTATAGTCCGTCTTATTATGAAAAAGTTTTACAAATATTTGACGAAAGTGGTTTTACTCCAATCGTATCACACAATACAATTCATGCAGCTTCCATCTATAAATTAGTGGAAAACGGATTTGGTTTATCTATTGTTCCAAAGTCGCTGCAACAAGGTTACGACTCTAATGTG